>WNFJ01116217.1_pt1 | contig 114060 bp, 107 predicted proteins | sample 5400461 | NCBI WGS metagenome assembly WNFJ01 (sample SAMN13153349, study PRJNA577476) | soil metagenome | isolation source: 115 cm saprolite on Douglas fir-dominated hillslope | place: USA:California | collected 2013-09-17
TGCCCGCCCGCCGCAACTCCTTGCCGCTCATCGCTGCCCGTCCCAATCTGGCCTCCTGTGGAGGCCTTCAGATTAGGGGACATTTCTAATGTCGTAACAGCGATAAAAGGGGACGTTTCTAATGTCGCCGTAGGGGGACATTATCAAAGTCGCGCGACAGTAGTTTGTTTTGGGATGTTTGTTTTGGGATTGTCGGACCACATTTAGATAAAAGCGTCCTCAGCTAGGCAGATAGAAGCGTCCCCAGGCAGGGTTTTCGGCGGTCTTCGTATCAACATCGAAGCAAGGCGGCAATGCAGATCCAGTGGCGCAGCACGGGTACGAAATCCGATGCGGCCAATATCCTATAATCCAGTTCTCATGAAAACAGGTCTCAAAGGCCGGGTTGCGATTGTCGCGGCCTCAAGCCAGGGAATCGGGCTCGCCACCGCCGAAGCTTTTGCCGCGGAAGGCTGCCACGTGGCGATGTGTGCGCGCAACGGCCAGAAGCTTGAGGCCGCCGGAGAAGAGACTCGCAAACGGTATGGCGCGGAGGTATTCACTCAGGCACTGGATGTCACCGATGCGGGCGGGGTCCACGACTTCGTGGAAGCAATCGCGAAGAAATTTGGCAGCGTGGATATTTGTGTTACCAATGCAGGTGGACCGCCCGCAAAGGGCTTTCTGGCCGCGAGCATCGAAGAATGGCGTAAAGCTGTGGACGCGAATTTCCTGAGCACAGTCTATTTTGCGCGAGAGGTTATTCCTCACATGCAGCGCCAGCGCTGGGGCCGGATCATTACGCTGACCTCGGTCTCAACCAAACAGCCGGTCCCGGACCTCGTGCTCTCGAACGCTGTGCGGGCGGCGGTTGTGGGGCTGGTAAAGAGTCTGGCCAATGAGTTCGGGAAAGATGGCATCCTGGTGAACAATGTTGGCCCCGGATACACTGTGACCGGCCGCCTGAAGGAACTGGCTCGATCAAGATCGGCAGCGCAGGGGAAGAGCGAAGAGGAGATATTTGCCGCCTGGGCCAACGATGCAGCATTGAAGCGGGTCGCAGAGCCGCGAGAGGTTGCTGACGCGATCGTCTGGCTTGCTTCGGAACGAGCGTCTTATATCACCGGACAAACGATTCTGGTGGATGGCGGCGCGTACAAGGGACTTTGAATATGAAGAAGCGATCACCGAAAAGGGCACCGAAGAAGACGAAGAAGGCCAGCAAGCCCGCGTCTTCGCTGACGAGTACACATCTCGCGCTGAAACGCACCGCGGTCCGTCCGTCTGCCACGAAAGGTGAACTCAAATACTTGCGCTGGGGTGAAGTCGAACTCGAGACTCTGAATCCACTGCTGCAGAGGCAACTGATCGTCGGACACAACGTGATGCTGACCCGCGTGCTACTCAAGCAGGGCTGTGTCGTCCCGCTGCACAGCCATGTAAATGAACAGCTGTCCTACATCCTGGAAGGCGCGCTGAAGTTTTGGATTGATGGAAGAGAAATCGTGGTGCACGCCGGCGAAGTGCTCACCATTCCACCCAACATGCCGCACAAGGCCGAAGCCTTGGAAGACACGGTTGATCTGGATATCTTCAATCCCCCGCGCGCCGATTGGATCAACAAGACAGACAGTTACCTGCGCAAGTGACGCTCATGAGGCCTCAGTACCCGCTCTGCTATCCTAAGTTAGTAACCGGAAACAGTCAGTTAGAGTCTTGGGAAGGGCACGACTTTCAGTCGTGCCGTTAGACTCTTTGGGCTTGATATCGGCACGGCTGAAAACCGTGCCCTTCCCGATCGCGAAGGCTATCGACCGTTTCCTCCGGCCGAATAGATTTCCGTCAAAGTTTAGTGCAATGGCCAAACCCGCTATTCCGACTGAGCGAGGCACGTCGCAACTCCGCTGCATTGGTTGCGGCAAGCTCGCCCTGCCCGACCGATTTCGTTGCGAGCAATGCCGCGACCTGCTTGAAATCATCTATTCAGGCTGGGAAGAGAGTGGGGCGGGGGGATTAGATTCCGCGTCCCTGAAGCAGCTCTGGCGCGACCGCCGGTCCTCGCTTGATCCGTCCGACCAGAGTGGAGTCTGGCGATTCCGCGAACTTCTGCCCGAAATCGCACAGCAACAAATCATCACCATTCGCGAGGGGAATACTCCGGTTTATGAATTGCCACACTGCGCAAAAAGCGCGGGTGTCCGGCATCTCTACGCCAAGCATCAAGGCATGAACCCGACAGGTTCCTTCAAAGACACCGGCATGACTGTGGCCGCGTCATTCGCACGGCAGGCCGGATACCGATGGGTTGCCTGTGCTTCCACGGGAAACACTTCGGCGTCTATGGCGGCGTATGCCGCGCGAGGCGGACTACACAGCCTGGTGCTGATGCCCGACGGCAAGATTTCGTGGAGCAAGTTGTCGCAATCGCTCGACTATGGCGCCATCACCTGCCAACTGAAAACAGATTTTGATGGCTGTGTTCGCGTGCTTAACGAAGTGGTTGAGCGAATGCCCGTATATCTGCTGAACTCAGTGAACCCTTATCGCGTGGAGGGGCAAAAGACTGCCGCGTTCGAACTGCTCGAACAACTCAGCTGGGATCCGCCGGACCACATCATCGTACCCGGAGGCAATCTCGCGAATTCTTCCGCGATAGGCAAGGCGCTGAAAGAGATGAAGCAACTGGGCTTCATTGCGCGGCTGCCAAAAGTTTCTGTCATTCAGGCGGAGGGTGCGAATCCACTGGTGCGGACAATTCGCGAAACCGGGGGAGAGAAACTCGTTCCTGTGCATGCCGACACCATGGCTACCGCGATCCGAATCGGCAACCCTGCGTCCTGGAAAAAAGCGTTGCGCGTGATCCGCGAAACGGGAGGCACGGTTGAGCAGGTGAGTGAAATCGAGATTGCGCTAGCTAAGGCAGAGATCGGCGCCGAAGGAATTGGGTGCGAACCTGCTTCGGCAGTGACGCTGGCTGGACTCAAGAAGCTGGTAAAACAAGGATTCGTAAAGCCGGACGAATCGATCGTCCTCGTGCTCACCGGGCACCTGATGAAGGACGCGGACTTTACTCTCAAATTTCACCGGGGAGACTTGTTCACCGGAACTCCCTATGAAGAGGAGAGCCATACGCTGAAGCCGCAGCAGCGCGCTCCCCTCGTTTTGGAACCCAGCGTGGAAGCAGTGATTCAGCTGTTGCGCTCGGCTGAGAAATAAGCTGTCTTGCGAGACATGCACACATTTAAGATCAGTCTTCCCGCAACCTCGGCAAATTTGGGCCCGGCTTTTGATGCCGCGGCTCTCGCGCTTGATCTCACGCTTCAAGTCCGCGCCGGGAAGGCAAAGAAGTTTTCGATAGTGGCGACCGGCCGTGATTCTGGGATCTGCAGCCGAGTCGAAAATCATCTCGTACTGACCACGTATAAAGAAGTTCTTGAAGCCGAGAAGAAGGCCGTTGCTCCACTAGCTCTAACCATCGAAAATGAATTTCCTATTGGCAAGGGTTTCGGCTCTTCCGCGGCTGCGCGGCTGGCGGGCATCGCATTGGCAGTCCACTTCGGACATCTGCGATGGAGCAGCAGCCGCATCGTCGGTGAAGCCTCCCGTCGCGAACACCATCCCGATAATGCCGCAGCGTGCTGGATGGGGGGGGTGACGGTCGCCCGTACGTTCAGCGACGGAGAAGCACAGGTGGCGCGCTTTGTTCCAAAGGGAAAATGGCCTCTGTTATTGGCTATTCCGGACGAGAGCCTTGCGACCGAACAGGCTCGCGCTGTCCTCCCCGGAGAGTATTCCCGCGCAGACACCGTGGCCAACATTCAGAATTCCATGTTGCTGCTGGCCGCGCTCTTTCAGGGTGATCGCAAAATGCTGGCGTCAGCTTTGGATGATCACATCCACCAGCCATACCGCGCGCGACTCTGCCCGCTGCTGCCCCCGCTCCTGGATTTCCCGGCAAACGACGGTGTCTTGGGTGCAGTATTGAGCGGCGCCGGCCCATCTGTCCTGATGTTTCTTGATCCCAAAGCCCGGATCGATAGAATCAAAACACGCGTGGAAAATTATCTGAGAGAACGCGGTCTGACGGCGGAGTTGTTAGCTACTTCAATCGCGAGAAGAGGTGGCGAAGCTTCGTTTCTTCGCCGCTCGCGGTAAAGAACATCTCAGCCAGCGCGGCGGCTTTCCAGCAGAACTTCATCCAGGGCCTTCAGCAGTTGCCGGGTGCGGTTGGAGGACTCTGAGCCGCCGCCCTCCATCTTCCTCTTAAGCAAGTGATACTCGTCGGCAATATTCAAAGCCGCCAGAACCGCCAGACGAGAGCTATCCACCGTGTGAGTTTGTTCTGCCACCGCTCGCATTTTGGAGTCCACGTATTCGGCCAGCTTCAGAATGTAATCAGCGTCCGTCCCGCGCAGGTTGTAACCCTGATCGAAAATTTCTACGCGGACGCTGCCGTTGCTGGCGTCCTGAACGTGCGGATGCTTTGTGGCCGTTGCCATATTCTGCTCCCTATTGGCCGCTCGTTTTTCAGCTTGCAGCCGGCTCTTCCGCCATGCGATCGATCTGCGTCAGCATCTTTTCCACGCGAGCGCGGATCTCTTCACGTTCCTTGCGTAAGCTGACCATCTCGCGGCGCAAGCCCTCGACCTCTTCTTCGCGCACTTCGAGTTGCTCGCGTAAGCGCTTCAAGTCCCGCTCGGCCATGGAACGCGCTTCCCTAGCGGACTTGTATAGCTCAATAGTGCGGTAAACCTTGTCTTCAAGCGCCTGAAAATCGTCGGCCGGAACCTGCGTGGATACCTCTTCAGCCATTCTTACGCTCATGATTGCCGTTTCCTGGAAAGAAAAAGTTGAACTCTTGAGCGCAGTATACTCCAGAAGTCCTGTGCGAATTTCGTACAAAAGGGCAGTATTTTTTGGGCGGCTTTACTTCTTCTTTTTCTTCAACTTTTCTCCAGAGCTGCTTCGAACGCATCCAGTGACAGCGAGCGCAATAAGTTCCGCCGCAGTCCGCGTTCGACCTCTGCCAGACGCTCGGAAGCGGAAGACAGCCACTCGAAATCGGCCTCCGGGCCTAGTCTTTGGAGTTCGGGAAGTAAGTCCGTGTTTCTGACCAGATCTGGAGATTGGGCGTCTAGAAAGAGCAGGTCTTGCAGAAGCGAATAAAGGCATCGCAACAGAAGTTCAATTTTCTGGCGGCCCTCGGCTCCTGCCCGGTAGGTCTCGGTGACCTTGAAAAGCTCGCTGTGCTCGCCAGCACGCAAAGCCGTCTTCACGATCGTAAGTGCATGCTCGCGGGCCGCTGAGTATCCTGCAAGGTCAAAATTCCGCGCCCGGCCGACGGCCCCCTCTGACAACCTGGCCACCAGCGCGCGCTGCTGCGGCTTCCATTCCGGACGATGTTCTGCCAGGTATGTTTCAATCTCCTGAACCGGCAGGCTTCGCAACGGCAGGACCATGCAGCGGGAGCGGATTGTAGGCAACAACTCTCCCGCATTTTCCGCCAGCAAAAAAATCGTGGCAAACTCTGGAGGTTCTTCCAGGACTTTGAGTAGCGAGTTCGCGGCTTCCTTCATGAATGCTGAATCGGTGAAGATGAAGACCCGCTCTCGGGCTTCGGCCGGACGAAAGTAAATTGTGTCAATCACACGCCGCACCTGGTCGACCTTGATCATCATCTGCGGCGGATCTGGCGGAATGACCAGGACGTCGGGGTGGGTCTGGATGAACAACCGAGTCTCTTTTTTCTCGGTTTCCTTAAGACCCTCACGGGCCTCGACCGCTTCCGCGCAGCGTAATTCAAGGTCTTCTATCTGGGCAATGCGAATGCAGTTCGAACACTCGCCACAGAAATCAGGAAGTCCATCTGTGTTGGGTTGCTTCAGGCAATTCGCGGCCCGGGCAAACATGGTGGCGAGCGTGTACTTACCCGACCCAGCCGGGCCGGAGAGAATCACGGCATGCGGAAAGCGCTCGCGAGCAAGCATCTCGCGGATACTGAGCACGGTTTCTGAGTTGCCGTGGAAGTCGGAAAATGCCATGTGTTTTCGGTACTCCTGTTAGCTTCCCGGTTAACTTCGAAGAGCTGACCAGCGCAGCGGATTCCCACTTCCGCCTTCACCTCTCAGTTCGATCAAGCCGTCTGTAATCCGAGGGTGAACGCGGTTTCCATTGACCTCTACTCGCTGGAGGCGCTTCGCTTCTTCGGCTGCAACGCTCAGGCGTATGCTCCACGTATTCCGTACCGAAGGGTTGTACCAGCCTTCGTAACCTCGCGCAGACTTTACCAGTCCCAAAAGCGGGGAATCGAATTTGAACGACGCCAGCGGCAGTGTAGGAGCTAGAACTACACCCGAGTCGGTGAATTCCAATCCCAGCAGCTTTGTCAGTGAGAAGAGCGGGCAAGCGTGCGTATGCATGTTCAGCATAGGAAAATCAGTCCATCCAAAAGGAGTACCTCCGGTCGTCTGGCCCGGATGCTTGCTGGAAGCTGAGTTGAGCACGTCAGGGCCGCTCCAGGCTCCATACCATATTTCCGGATACACTTCGGCATGGCGGGCGAACGAATTCTTCTTCCACTCATCCCAGGCCATCGCGCCATCGACACGCGCGAGTGCCCAGATGAGCGTCTGATTGAGCGAAGGCCAGACGCCGCCAGCTATAGATGTCCCCGGCTCCGTCTTCCACACTCCGGTTGCAATCCTGTCCGAGCTATCGTTGATCTGAATTGCTCCTATGGGAGACGGGCCTCGCAGTTCGTGATCAAGACTCTGGACCAGCGCGTGCGTTTGCTCGTCGTCAGTAATGCCACCGATGATTGCCCAGGGCTGAGGCTCAATCCACATTCCCTTTTCTCCCAGCCATCCCTGCGTCGGCCCAAGCCAGGCACGACGAAACCACTTGCCTGTCCACTGTTGCCGGACGGCGTTCTTATGTTCCTCTGCTTTGCGCCGAATCCCTGTTGCAAGGCGGCCATCGTCCCCTGCATAGGTCAGCATGAGCGCATAGTAGTCGAAGACATAGGCTGCCATCGCAGAGTTGAGCACGCTTTCGCTCTTCTCCAGGCATTCGTTTAGTGATGCCTGCGGGACCCATCCCATGACCAGCGCGTCATTCCAGTCGTCGTGAAGCATCCGCATGATGCCGTGCTGACCTGTCTTGACGTCTTCGTTCAAATGGCGATAGCAGCGTGCCAGTAGTCCGCGCACTGAATCCCTGCCCGCACTCGGTCCGTAAGCCGCCACGATGTCTGAATCGAGGAAGGTAGTATCGCGGGTTGCCAATACGTATTCGCTCATCGCCCATAGAAGCCACAACGGCATGTCGCTGGAGTTGTCGCTGGTGGTCGGCATGGGCATGCCGAAGCCCACGATTCCGTAAGGGATGGATCCGTCGGGCCTGACTTCCTTCAAGGTGTAGCGCAGAACTTCCTTAACAATTTCCGGGTCGCTGAAGAGGAACAGAAGCGCATGTTGCAGCGGATCGCGGGCGGCGCCCTGAAATCCCATCACATACTGGTAGATACTGGCTTGCGAAAGAATGTGCTGGTGGAAAAAAGTGTCATAGGTGAGACCACTGCGCAGGTAATAGTGGTTCCAGGTGACTTCCCGCTCCACCCACGGCTCGGCCTCGGTGCTGAATCGAAGGCCATTTTTCTTCCACTGATTGCTGGAATCTGCCCATGCGCGGTGAACGCTGCTGCGATACTTGGCTACCAGCGAGTCCAGGTCGGAACCTTGCGGCAAGTAGCCATAGAGAAAAGTGAGGGTACGGCTCTCGCCCGGTTTGAGGTCAAGCTTGCGTTCGAGCAATAAAGCGCTTTCCGTGCCGGTCTTGCTAAGGTCTCCGTCAAGTTCACGCTCGAGTCCGTCCGGATGCTCCAGGCCGCCGGCCCCAAAGAAATCCTTGCCATTGGTTGTGATTCCGACCGCAACGCCATCGAGCGATACAAGAAACGTCGGCGGAGGATTGAGGTCGTCGAACGCCGCCTGCTTCGGGGCGCTCTTGTCCGGCGGAGTCAAAAAATCGTTGGGATTCCTCTCCAGGTAGGCGACCGTTCCCTGAAACTGGCGTTCCTCTGCTTCCGAGCGGCCCAGAAATTCCTTAGTTTCCAGTAACCCGGCGCCATTTTCGATAGTGCGAAAGTGATGAGCAAATCGCGCCCCAAACTCGCGCCGCAATTCAGTCATGCTCTTTGCGGCAAATCCCATCATGAAGGAACGGAACGAAAACTGATAGACGTGGCAGCCCCAATGCTCAATCCAGCGCAGCTTGGCTTCCGAGTTGCCACGATTGGTGACGCGGACTTGCGATATCAATACCGGGTCGTCGCCAAACGGCGCGAAAATCACGTGATCGACCGCGTAGTCGTTGATGGCAACCTGCTTACGAAAATACCCCATCCCGAAGATACGATCGAAGTTCGTCGCGTTTCCTGGATAGAACGTGCTCAACATCGTCTCGCCATCTGTCAGATAACCAAAGCCTCCGCCAAAAAACCCCTGGCCCGGCGCGTAGTCATCCAAGAATTTCGGCGCGCCTTCATCCTGGCGTACGCGAACGTGACCGTAATTGGAGACAACCGCGACCAGTCGATCATTGCCAACCTGGTGAATGTGCTCGGTAGACGAGAGAATGCCGGGATTTACTTCCGTTACCGCCTTGGGGTCATGAATTTGGTCACAGGTGTAATGGAAAGCAGGAAGACCAAATTCATCTTCGATCCATTCCCCGAAATAGCCCGACCCATACGCTTTCTGCTTACTCGCACCGGCAGTGGACGAAGAATTTTGTGACGCCAGCGTCCAGGCCTCGGGTGCAAACCTGGCACCCGCTGCAGCCAGGGTCGCGCGAGTTAGGAATTGTCTGCGATCAACGGGCATTACTAGCTCTCCCCGGCGTTTTCACTAAGTCCAACTTTCCGCGGACAATCCCCAGGATCTTGGCGTGAGTTTGGTCTGGAGTGCCGCGAGCGTCCACCACAAATACCCTTTCCGGCTCGCGCTTAGCGATTTCCATGTAAGCAGCGTGTACGCGAGCAAAGAACGCACGGTTTTCCCGCTCAAAGCGGCCCTCGTTAGAGGCATCAGCGTTGCGGCTGGTGTGGACTTGATTGCGGCGACGGGCACGCTCGACACTAGCGGCTACATCCGAATCCATAAGGATCGTGAGATCAGGTTTCACATCCGCACACAGGACGCGATGTAATTCCAAGACGAGCCCACTACCCAACTTTCGCCCGCCACCCTGGTACGCTTCGCTCGAGTCCGTAAAACGGTCGCACAGAACTGTCTGACCATCCGCCAGCGCGGGAAGAATGATCTCCTGAAGATGTTGCGCACGCGATGCGAACATCAGAGCCAGCTCGGCCAAGGGAGTGAGCCCAGAGGTCCGCGTATCCAGCAGCAGTTGCCTGATCTTTTCGCCCGTTGCCGTTCCGCCCGGTTCTCGCGTGACCACGACCGAGCATCCCTGTTTGTGCAGCTTGTCCGCAAGCCGTTCCATCTGCGTGCTCTTGCCGCATCCATCGAGACCTTCAAAGGTGATGAATTTGCCGCGTCGTGAACTCACGCAGAGATGATACAGGAGGGGTTTGTTACGTGACGACGGCCCGCGCTGACTGCTATATTCAAACGTTTGCATACGGAGGTTTCATGAAGATATTCCCCCGCCTTTGTGTCTCAATATTCTTTGTTGCTTTGATGTCCGCTTTATCACAGGGAGCGAACGCTCCTGCACCTCATATCAGCATCGCCCTGGATGCCTCCGAAGCGCCGAGGAAAATATTTCATGCGCAACTGACGATCCCTGCCGCCCCCGGGACCCTAACTCTCTATTACCCGAAGTGGATTCCCGGAGAGCACGCACCCAGCGGGCCGGTCATAGACCTTGGCGGCTTACAGTTCACCGGCAATGGCCAGATTCTCAAGTGGCGCCGAGCTCTGGACGACAACTGGGCGATCCATGTCGAGGTCCCCGGCGGTGTGCAGGAAGTGCATGCCAGCCTCGATTTTCTTTCCCCAGCATCTGCGGAGACCGCTCTGTTCTCGGCAGGCGCGTCTGCAACCGATAAGCTCGCGGTGATCAGTTGGAACCAGGTGTTGCTCTATCCCAAAGGCTGGACGGCTGACCAACTCACCTATTCCGCGTCCGTGCGCCTTCCTTCACAATGGAAATTCGGCACCGCACTACCAGTATCGTCGCAATTGGGAGATGAGATTCAATTCAGCCCGGTTTCACTCTATACGCTAATCGATTCTCCCATCATCACCGGTGAGTACCTCAAAGTTGTTCCGCTCAACCAGGGACAGAATCCTCCTGTGGAGATGGATATAGCAGCCGACACCGCCACCGCCCTGGACGCGCCACCGGAAGTGTGGGAAGACTATCGCAATCTAGTGAAACAAGTAGGCCTGCTCTTTGGCGCGACGCATTACCGCGGCTACCACTTCCTGTTCAGCCTGAGCGATCACGTGGCTCACTTTGGCCTGGAACACCATGAATCGAACGACAGCCGGACGGAAGAGCGCACTCTAATTGATTCCGAACTTAGAATTGAGCACGCATCGCTGTTGCCGCACGAATATGTTCACTCATGGAATGGGAAATTCCGCCGCCCAGCTGATCTGACTACTTCCGATTATCAGCAACCCATGCAAGACGATCTTCTGTGGGTGTACGAAGGACTGACTGAATATTTGGGTGAGATTCTTCCCGCCCGTAGCGGTCTGTGGACTCCCGAGCAGTTTCGCGAGGAGCTGGCGCGAATTGCTGCACAGCTCGATCATCGTCCTGGAAGATCATGGCGGAACCTGCAGGACACAGCCGATGCGGCCGCACAGCTTTATTACTCAACCAAAGATTGGGAATCGTGGCGGCGCGACACTGATTTTTACGACGAAGACGAACTGAACTGGCTGTGGGTGGATACGATCATTCGTACCCAGAGCAAAGGCCGGAAGTCCATTGATGATTTTTGCCGCATCTTTCACGGCCCGCCCAGCACGCCACCCGTGGTAAAGACTTACACCTTCGATGACGTTGTGAGCGCGTTAAATCAGGTTGTCCCTTACGACTGGCGTGGCTTTTGGACCGAGCGGCTGACGAATCATGGCCCCAGCGCTCCGTTGGGCGGGATCGAAGGCAGCGGATGGAAGCTGGCGTACGACGAGAACCGCTCGGAGATGATGCGCGCCCGGGAAGACGACCGCGGCGAGATCAATGCGTCATTTTCGGTTGGCCTAATTCTCGACTCCTCGTGTCGGGTGTCGCATGACAACACTTGTAATTACGATGGCGAGATCATAGATACGATCGAAGGGATGGACGCCGCCCGCGCGGGTATCGGTCCTGGCATGAAAGTCATCGCGGTCAATGGAAGACGATTTACTCCCCAAGGGTTTCGCGAGGCTCTGGCGGCGAGCAAGAACAGCTCGCAACCCCTGCAGTTGCTGGTCGAAAATACCGACTACTTCCGCACTTTCAATCTTGACTATCACGGAGGAGAGAAGTATCCGCACCTGGTGCGCGAAGAGTCCAAGCCAGACATGCTCAGCGACATCATTCGTGCGCACTGAGCCGAGAAGCCTTGTGGAAGAGCGACGCTTCAGTGCCGCGTTGAATGGGGCGAGTGAGCTGACGCGGCTCTGGAAGGGCCGCTCTTCCACGTTTTTAGTCTTCAGCTGCGATCCCCTCGAACAGATCCCTCTCCTGCTTGCTCTCCCCCGACTTAACGTAAGCTGCCAAGTGATACATCTCACGCCTACCCCGCTTGCGTGCATTTTCTTCAAAAAGCTGCCACAGCGGAGCCTGGGTTTTATGGGCTTTGAAGGCAGTGATTTTTGTTTCCAAATGATCGCCAATATCAATAACTGCGGTCTGTGGAGAAAACGTAATAGGCTGCCGGTTGGGCAAGGCAAAGTCCGCGGTCACAAAATACAGTTTCTGTGTCTGGTGCGGCGCCAACCCGTTCCCAAGTTGGTCCGCATACCGATTCGCGCGTCCGGCCCAATGGAAGGCGAGCGTGGCGAAAATTCCGGCCATCGAATGGTCCGGGTGCCCAGTCACCCCACCTTCCGCGCCTAACGTAAGCATTACGTGCGGGCGGAACTGGCGCACATGCAGAGTCAGTTCATAAACCACGCGGTTTAGGTCTTGCCGGTAGAGTTGTCCGTCTGGGTAGTCGAGCATCACCGGCCTCGAAACCCGTAAAATCTCGCATGACGCCGCAAACTCCTGCTTGCGGAGATCGGCGAGTTCCTTGTCCGTCCTCGCTGCGCCACGATGCGATGCCGCCTGGCCTGGCGTCAGGCAGATCACACAAGTTTCCACTCCGCGATCGCTGTACGTTCGCAGCGTGCCGCCGAAGTTTCCTGCCTCATCATCCGGATGCGCCGTAACACACATCTGACGAAACATCCGCTGATTGTATCGGATGTGCACTGCTCCGCAGAAACTGTGCAATTTCCTGCGGTAACAGAAAAAACTTCGAGAAAAGCCGCATCCAACATAGAATGGGGCGGGTAGTCGCCGGCTTATGCACGTTCTCATCACCTCCGACACGCTGAACGGAATCTGGACCTACACCCGCGAATTGGTTTCCGGACTCATCAGCCGCGGACTGCGCGTGACTCTGGTGAGCTTCGGAGAGATTCCGATGCCGGAGCAATCAGCGTGGATGGAGCGCCTGCACGGCCTTGCGTATCATCCAACCGCATTTCGTTTGGACTGGATGCAGGAAGGGCAGCAGGATTTTCATGATGCGTCCAGCTATCTCTGTTCTCTGGTGAAAGACATCAAGCCGGATCTCTTTCACTCCAATCACATGGGTTACGGAGCGCTACCGGTCCGCATCCCGAAAATCGTGGTGGCGCACGGTGACCTGGTCACTTGGTGGCAGGCGGTGCACGGACGTGAACCGAGAGATGGCGCGTGGCTGCGCTGGTACCGGCGGACGATTGCGGAGGGACTCTCGGAAGCCGCTGCAGTGGTTGCCCCCAGCGAATGGATGCTAAACACCATTCGCTCAAGTTATTACGGCGGGGCACGAGAAACCGTGATCCATAACGGCCGCAATCCGGTCTTTTTCAATCCTTACGTAACCAAGGAAGACACTGTGCTCGCCATCGGGCGACTGCTTGATCCAGCGAAGCAGGTGAACCTGCTCACTGAGCAGGCCCATCCGGTGCCGGTGTGCATTGTGGGCGCCGACGCCGGCGAGCAGACATTCAAAGTTCCGGTTCGCGCGGACGTAAGATTTAGCGACGGAAATGCGGGCGTTGCGCTGAGAGGACCGCAGTCTGAATCGCAGTTGCGACTACTCTACAGCCGGGCGGCAATCTATGCCGGGACGTCCCGCTATGAGCCTTCTGGCATGGCAATCCTCGAAGCTGCCCTATCACGTTGCGCGCTCCTCTTGAACGATATTCCTTCACTTCGCGAAATCTGGGGTCCGGCCGCCGTCTATTTCCGGACCAACGACGCCGACAGCTTGGCTGAGGCCGTGCGCATCCTCAGCAACGATCCTCAAATGCGGCGTAACTTTGCCAACCGCGCATTCCAGCGGGCGCGCGAGTCATTTAACGCTCACCGCATGACCGACAACTACATTCAGCTCTATCGCAGCGTGTTCGCTCATAAAACCCAGGCGGCGTGAGACGTCGTCCTCGCTGGCACCCACTCCAGTGAAGCTGGTATCTTCATAAGTTGCTCTTATCTATTCGATCTATTGGAGGCAGTATGTCCGCAGTCAAAATCACGGTCAGGAAAAACGGCCCTTATCGCGTAGAGGCTCCGGAAGGCTCTATCGAACTTTTCGATGCTGACGGCAACAAGTACGACCTGACCGGCAAGCCTGCATTTTCGCTCTGCCGCTGCGGAGGATCCGTCAACAAACCTTTCTGTGACGGGACACACAGCAAGATCGGCTTCCAGGGAGCAGAATCCGCGGTGAAGAAAGCAGAAGAGAGCGCCAGTCTCCTGAAACCTCTAACGTAGGGTACGAACTAAAGCATGGAGCCTTGGAACCGCTTTAACACGATTATGGAAGACTCGAACGACAAAGACCTCGGAATGCGCTGCGGCATCACCCGTCGCGACTTTTTGAACGGAGTTGCAGTCACGGCTGGGGCTGCCGCGTTCCCGCCGCATCTACTTGCAGCCCTTCAGCACGATCTCGATCCAGAGAAAACCCCCGGTTACTATCCCCCCGCTCTCACCGGCCTGCGCGGAAGTCATGTGGGTGGGTTCGAAGTTGCTCACAGCGTCCGGGATGGCGACTTCTGGGAGAAAGCCGGCCAGCCCATTGAAACCGGCGAAACATTCGATTTGATTGTCGTGGGCGGTGGCATCAGCGGGCTTTCTGCCGCGCGTTTCTTCCGAAAATCGAATCCCAACGCTCGCATTCTGATTCTGGAAAACCATGACGACTTTGGCGGACACGCGAAGCGAAATGAATTCGCGATTGGTGATCGCAGGCTTCTGGGCTTCGGTGGAACTTTTTCGATCGAAAGCCCGGCACCGTACAGCTCAGTTGCCAAGGGCGTGGTGGAAGAGCTCGGAATCGACGTAGCGTCCTATCCCAAGTACGTTTCCAAAGGGCTTTATCGTTCCCTCGGTTTGCTTCCCAGCATCTTTTTCGACAAACAAACCTTTGGCGTGGACAAGCTGACTATGAACCCGGCGCCGTTTGGTGGCGGCGAAAGCGGTGATGCGAACGCCGCTTCGGTCGATACATGGAAACGTTTCTTGGTCGAGGCCCCACTCTCCCACGCGGCGGGACAGGACCTGCAAAGGCTCATATTTAACCAAGACGATTATCTTCCAGGGCTGAACTCGGTCGAGAAGAAACAACGGTTGGCGCAAATCAGTTATGCCAAGTTCCTTACCGATCTCGCTCACGTCAGTGGAGACATCGTGAAACTCTACCAGGCTGCGCCACAGCCGTTATTCGGAGTTGGAATTGATGCAGTCTCGGCCCAGGATGCGTGGGGATTGGGCTTTCCGGGCTTTGCCGGAATGAAACTGGATCCGACATCGGGCAAGGGAATGAATCGGGACACTATTCCGAACGCTGAGGCAGACAAGTATTTCTTTCACTTCCCGGACGGCAATGCTTCCATTGCCCGCCTGCTGGTTCGTAACTTGATTCCAGAAGCGATTCCCGGAAGTTCGGCTACAGACGTGGTCACCGCGAAAGCTAATTACGCCAAGCTCGATGAATCTGCGTCTCCGGTGCGAATCCGGCTAAACAGTACCGCGGTGCGAGTGAAACACCTCGGCGATCCGGCAACGGCAAAAGAAGTCGAGATTACATATTCGCGTCTGGGAAAGCTCTACAACGTGCGCGCCCCCCGCGCAGTGCTTGCATGCTGGAATATGGTTATCCCGTACATCTGTTCTGAACTGCCCGAAAAACAGAAGCAAGCGTTGCACTCGTCGGCCAAGGTCCCGCTACTCTATACGAATGTGGCGCTTCGCAACTGGGCTTCGTTTCAGAAGCTCGGAGCAAGCTCCGTGTATGCACCCGGCTGCTACCACTCTGCTTTTACTCTGGATCTGCCGGTGAGCATCGGTGACTACCACTGTTCCACTTCACCAGATCAGCCGATCGTGATCCACATGATGAAGACTCCCTGCCAACCAGGTTTGCCCGCACGCGATCAGCACCGATTGGGCCGGATCGAACTGTTCACAACCGACTTCGAAGCTATCGAGCGGAAAATTCGCGATCAACTCGCCCGCGCGCTCGGTCCGGGAGGCTTCGATCCGGCCCGCGACATTGCCGCGATCACCGTAAACCGCTGGCCGCACGGCTACGCATATGAATACAACTCGCTGTTCGACAAGTTCTGGCTCGATGGAGGAGAAATCCCCTGCGAGGTAGCACGGCGGCCCTTCGGCCGAATTACGATCGCGAACGCCGATGCCGGAGCATACGCCTACACCGACGGCGCGATTGATCAGGCATGGAGAGCGGTGCAGGAATTAGCGGGTCTGGCTAAAAGCTAGAAGCTAATATCTAGAAGATAGCTTCAATGAATTGTCTTGGTCTTCCGCGACATGTAGTCCATCAATAGGTACTGGCCGAGGGTGTACGGCGTCGTGAAATAGGCCTTGCCGCGGCACATCTCCGTGACTTTTTGCACGAACTGCACTAGCCCGTAGTCCGAAGCCAGCATGAAAGTGTTGATCATTACCCCAGCGCGCTTGCACTTGGAAACCTCTTCGAGGGTTTGGCTCACGACCAGCGGATCGAGGCCGAAAGCATTCTTATAAATGCGGCCATCTTCAAGCGTGAGCGCCGACGGCTTGCCGTCGGTGATCATGACAATCTGCTTCATGTCCTTGCGTTGCCGCTGGAGAATGCGTTGAGCGAGGCGCAGACCTTCGCGCGTATTGGTGTAGTAGGGGCCGACCTTCACGCGCGCCAGTTGAGACAGCGGAACTTCTTCGGCGGAATCGTGAAACAGGACCAGCGAGAGCGAATCTCCGGGATACTGAGTACGCAGTAAGTGCGACAGCGCCATTGCGACTTTTTTCGCGGGAGTGAAGCGGTCTTCGCCGTACAGAATCATGGAGTGCGAGCAGTCGAGCATCAGCACGGTCGCGCAAGAAGACTGATACTCGCACTGATGAACTTGCAAATCGGAATACTCGATATTCAGCGGCAGCGACAGTCCCTCCCGCTGAATGGCGCTCGAAAGAGTGGCCGTGATGTCCAGGTTCAGCATGTCACCAAACTCGTATCGCCGCGATGCTCCGCTGGCTTCGATCCCAGTCGCCATATCTCGTGTGTCATGGCGGCCAAAGCTCGATTTGCCCAGCGATCCGAGGAGATCACGCAACGTTTTGTATCCGAGGAAGTCTAGACTCTTGTCCGTAATTTCGAAGCGTGCCTGCTGCTGGGCGTCGCCGATCTGACCTCCAACGCTGGAGCGCTGTGTAGGATCATGAGGCTGGTCAATGCTGATGTAATCTTCCTGCTGCATCCGCTCGATCAGCTGCTCGATCAACTCGTCTAATGATCCTTCGGCTTGCATCTGCTGCAACTGCTCCCGCAGCTCGTCATTCAATAGATCGCCTTGGAGCAGAGCCTGCTCAATCGCTCGCCGCAGCTCTTCCAAAGTATGTTCACCGTTGGGCGGATCGTAATAGGAAAGATAATCCTGAAAACCGCTCTGCAGAAGGTAGTCAGAGAGCGCGCTGAGCAGGTCTTCCATGCTCATTTCTCCGGCTGGGTCAGGAACGTACTTGCTGTAGCGAATGCGACGCATAAAAACAGTGGCTAGTGGTCAGTGGCTAGTAAAACGTAGACCGCGCTATTCGTGGACTAGCCACTAATCACTAGCACTAATTCAACGGCCTTCTCGGCCGATACGGGCCCTCTTCGCGTTCAAACGGTTTTTCGGCGACTCTTGGGGCTTTTTCTCCTGCCGTGAATACACGCTCCTCGTTACGCCCAATGCGTTTGTGGGCGTGCAAACCTTCAAGCACAAATTCCGCCGCCGAGACCTGCGACTCCGGGCTGTCTTTTGGCCCCACGTTCACTCGGGTCAGCTTATCCATCAGTCCCTGGATGCTGCGTAGAGATTGCAGTACCTCGTCCGCTCCCGCACCTTCCGCAAGCTGAATCTCTCCGCCGAGATCAAACCACTGGGTGATTTGCTGCATGTTTGCGCCGCTGAAGTACTGGTCATAAGTCTTTGCAATCGCGCCGCGGATCAACTCACGGCCAACGTGGTCGGCACCCTTCATCTCGCCCTCATACTCCAGTTCCAGCTTGCCGGTGATTGCCGGCAGCGCGGCATAAACGTCGCCAATGCGTGGAACCACAACTTTCTCTCGGTGACGGATCGCGCGACGCTCGGCATTGGAAATCACATTCTCCATGCAGGAAATAGGAAGACGTTGGCTCACTCCGGAGCGCTTGTCAATTTTCTTGTCGTCGCGAGCGGCGAATGCGATACGCTCAATGACTTCTCTCACGTATTTTGGAATAGCGAGCTTGTTGCCGTTGCGCGCGGCCCAGGCTTCCTGGGTGGTAATCGCAATTCCCTCTTCCACCGTCGCCGGATAATGCGTGCGAATTTCCGACCCAATGCGGTCCTTAAGCGGCGTAATGATCTTCCCTCTCGCCGTGTAGTCCTCAGGATTCGCGGTGAAGACAAGCGCAACATCCAACGGCAGCCGCACCGGATATCCTTTGATCTGGACATCCCCTTCCTGCATGATGTTGAATAGGCCCACCTGAATCTTGCCCGCCAAGTCTGGTAATTCATTGACCGCGAAGATACCGCGATTGGCCCGCGGCAGTAGGCCATAATGCACCGTGAGTTCGCTGGAGAGTTCGTGCCCTCCGCGCGCGGCCTTGATGGGATCAATGTCACCGATCAGGTCTGCGATAGTCACATCCGGCGTCGCCAGCTTCTCGATGTAGCGATCTTCCGGAGTGAGGTAAGCAATGGCCGTGCTCTCGCCGCATCTCGCGATGAGGTCGCGGCAGTTGCGGCAGATCGGCGCGTAGGGATTGTCGTGAATTTCACAACCCGCGATGTAGGGCATGTGGGGATCAAGTAGCGACGTAAGAGCACGCAGGATCCGGCTCTTCGCCTGCCCTCGCAGCCCGAGCAGAATGAAGTTATGTCTGGAGAGGACCGCGTTCACAATCTGTGGGACTACTGTGTCGTCATAACCGACGATTCCCGGGAAAATTCCATCTTCGCTTCGTCCCAGCTTGGCAATTAAATTGTCGCGCAATTCATCCTTCACGCGACGTGTACGTAATTTTTCCTCGGAGAAGGAACTTCGGCGCAGCTCGCCAAGCGTCGGAGGGAAACTCATCGCAGCACAACTCCCAAAAACAAAACGGCTACGCCGATTATACGCCGCCCTATCGCGGTCTCTGCGACTAGCTTACGTGGCCGTTTCCGCCGGCCTTCTGCTTGGCGTGCGCATTCCGGTGCAAAACCGGCAGGATACGCTCGAAAAAAGAAATGATGGCCCGAATGCGTTCCGCCTCAGAACTCATTTCCAAAAGCGCCTGCTGAAAATCCGGGTCGAAGGGAAGTGAACCAGCCAAGCGGTACGCGAGTTGCGCGGTCTCGGATTTCTCGACCTCTTCCTGCTGTTGCGCCCCCGCCAGCGCCATGATTTCCCTGTGCAATCGAATCGCTTTTTCCAGCTCCGCGGATGCGGGCGGATCAGCTTCATCCTCGAGATAGAAAACGTCGGCTTGAAGAAAGACGCGCTCCTGGTTTATTTGCAAGACTTCAAAACGCTTCTGCCCTTCCGCAAGAATATTCATGCGACCGTCGGGGTAAGTCTTGAGCACATTCAGGATTTCCGCTGTGCAACCGATGGTGGCGAAGCCCTCGTCTTTGTCGTCCTTGCTTCGCACAATGCCGAAGACTGTTTTCTGGTCTAGGCATTCCTTGATCATCTCTTTGTAGCGCGGCTCAAAAATATGCAGTGGCACGGGCACTCCCGGAAGCAGCACCAGGTCCAGCGGAAACAATGGCAAGAGGGTGCTCATGAGGGTTTACTGCGCGATCCGGGACGACCTCGATTGATCTCTTAATTGTACGCCGCGCCTTGACTTGACCTGGCCAGCAGGATACAACCGCCGCATGGAACTTTCTGGAAAAGTTGTGGTGGTTACCGGCGCGTCCATGGGAATTGGAGAAGCAATTGCGAAAACATTCGCAGATCACGGAGCGGCGGTTGTGCTGCTCTCGCGAGATTCCGGTCGCCTAGAAGCAGCCCGGGCGCGAATCGGCAACCCCGATCAGACCTTGGCTCTTGCTTGTGACGTTCGCCATCGCGAAGAGATTGACCGCGTGATCGGGCTTACGATGCATCACTTCAAGCGAATCGATGTTTGGGTGAACAACGCTGGTCACGGATTGCTCGATTCAGTTGCGAGCGTGAGCATGGCCGACTGCCGCGAGACCTTCGAAACCAATTTCTTCGGCGCGATGGAAGCCATGCAGGCCGTCATCCCCATCATGAAACAGCAAGGTTCGGGCACCATCATCAACATCTCGAGCGTGGCCGGGCATATTCCAATTCCCTTTCATGGGGTTTACAGCGCCACGAAGTTCGCCATGAATGCGATCGGCAAAGCTGCACGAAGCGAACTGGCAGATGCCGGCATTCAGGTCCTGACCGTTTGCCCTGGTTACGTGCAAACTGACTTCGCTGCGAATGCAGTGAGAGGAAACCAGGCCAAACGCGTCCGGCCGAAATCGGTTCGAGGCATCAAGGTTTCGCGAGTTGCGGATGCTGTGTTGCAGGGCTATTTGAAGAAGAAGCGAGAAGTCGTCGTGCCGGGGACGATGCATCCAGTCATCAAACTCTATCAGTTATTTCCAGGGCTGGTAGAAGCAGCGATGACTCGTCTGGCGAGAAAGGCTGAGTAACTCTCAACCACAGACACTGAGGAACACAGCGTATCGCTTTCTCCTCTGTGTCCTGTGTGGTTAAGCTGTCCCGTTCAGTTCCGCAAGCATGGCCTGCATCTCGGATTCTGCGTGAGCATCTCCCTTGCGTTGGGCTGACGAAATACCGTTTTCCAGCATCTGCTTTGCTTCTTCCGCACGTCCCGCTTTTGCCAGGGTTTGCGCAGCCATAAAGTAGCCAGCGGTGTAATCCGGATTCGTAGAGAGAAGCTTTCCAAATTCATCGAGCGCCCGATCTTGCTCGCCGGAATTGGAATACTCCATCGCCAGCCCATATCGAGCGAAAGCATTGTTCGGGTCCTGCGAGAGAAGTTCTCTCAACATTGCAATACGATCCATGTGCCTATTCTCGCCGACAAGCGGCCTTCGCGCATAGTCGACCATTTCGGAGGACGCCGGTGTAGAGATTTCGGGAAGGGCATGACTTCCAGTCGTGCCGTCAAGTCGATCACGTTCGATATCGGCATGGCTGAAAGCCGTGCCCTTCCCGGTACGCTACCAGGCCCGTGAGACTGCAATTGGCTGGCGCTCCTAACTGTGAGTACAATCGTTCATCATCGGAGGAGTAATCACCGTGGCGTGCCCGCTTTTTATCCCGACCGAACGCGCAGATGACATCGCCTTTCCCCACCCGGCACGCCTGCCGCTCGGCGCAAGCTGGAGAGGCCGGTGTTCGGCTCCAGGTCACGAACAAGCGCAACCCAGCAACCAGGAACTTGAATCCTGCAACCTGGGATATGCGAGATCCTGTCCGCGTTTGCCGAAGGAGCGTTCCTGCGATGCGGTTCGTTTCGCTGTAGCCAACGACTCAGGCGGAAAGATTTCTCTACAATACGTCTTCGAGTCTGGATATCTACCGGCAGGATATGGCGTTTTGGAATACGATTCGCTTCTGAAAGATTGGATTACGGCCCATCCCGAGCCGCGCATTCAGAAGCTCGCAGAGTGTTTCATGCAGTCTTATCTTGATCGAAGAAATGGAAGTCCGACTCCGAGCGCCTAAATGAGTGAAACTCGCGACCCAACTTATGATCCGATGATGCCGCGCCCGGTGCGCGACTCACAGTCCGAGATGAACGAGATTGTGCTGCCCAACGACACCAACCCGCTGGGCGCGCTGCTCGGCGGCCGCTTGATGCATTGGATTGACCTCGCCGGCGCCCTCGCCGCCCACCGGCATTCACGACACTACGTCGTAACCGCTTCGATTGATCATCTGGATTTTTGGACGCCAGTGCACGTCGGCGATCTGGTCGTTCTGCGCTCGTCGGTAAACCGCGTCTTCACAACTTCAATGGAGGTTGGAGTCCAGGTCATCGTGGAGAACTATCTTGCCGATGAGTGCAAACATGTCAGTTCAGCCTATCTCACGTTTGTTGCAGTAGACGCCACAGGACACCACGTGAAAGTTGCGCCCGTAATCCCCGAAACCGAAACGGAGCGACGGCGCTACGAGGATGCAGGGCGGAGGCGTGAGATTCGCCGGGCCGAAGTGGAGCGGAAGCGGAGCAACGCTCGATAAAGGCCGGACCGGCAGTAATGCTGTCTGTGTAGCCCCAGACGCCCCGTTTCTGGGGTGGGCAGTACGTGATCACGCCCGGCTAGTGCTCCCCGTATAATCAATACTGGACTCCTCCTCTAAGGTGATCTTTTGAGCGCACACATGCCTTCCCGTCCCGGACAGCCTCCGCCCGGCCCTCAGCCCCTGCCTGGTGTTGACGCCATTGTCGCCGTGGGCTCTGGCAAGGGAGGCGTCGGCAAGACCACGCTTGCGGTCAACCTGGCCCTGGCTTTGGCCAAGCTCGGCCACAAAACTGGCTTATTGGACGCCGACGTTTACGGCCCGAACGTACCGCTGATGCTGGGAACCAGCGCACAGCCGAAAGTGCTCGGGGAAAACCGCATCCAGCCGCTCGACGTTCACGGTTTGAAGGTAATCTCAGTCGGGCTGCTCAATCCCGGCGACAAGCCGCTGATTTGGCGTGGGCCCATGCTGCACTCGATCATCCGGCAGTTTCTCGGCTCGGTGGAATGGGGAAGACTGGATTATCTGATCGTTGATCTTCCCCCAGGCACTGGAGACGTCGCGCTGTCTCTCATCCAGACTGTTCCCCTTACGGCAGCGATTGTTGTCTCGACGCCATCCGATGTCTCGCTGCAGGACGCACGTAAAGCCATCGAAATGTTCCGGCAGATGAAAGTGGACATCGCCGGCATGGTCGAGAACATGAGCTACTTTGTGTGTCCGCACTGCCAGCACGAAATTGATATTTTTTCTCGCGGCGGGGCGGAGAAGACCGCGAAACAGTTCGGAGTGGATTTCCTTGGCAACATTCAGCTTGACCCAGAAATTCGCAAGTCGGGAGACGAAGGCAAGCCAGCAGTGCTAGAAGGCGAATCGTCTCCTCACGCCAAGGCGCTTTTCGAGTTTGCGCGGCGAGTGGTGGAGAGAGTTGAACAGATCAAGTCCATCGCGCCCGAAAGCGTCATTCAAATCCAATAGACCAGATCGCTCATCTAATCCATTGGACAGTCAGGCCTTCCGGGTACTGACAGAGGAGTGCCGACCCGCTAGAATTACGCCAGTGACGGTAGGGATTATTGCGAGGGTATTCCAGGGGAGGTATTCCAGAAACAACTCCAGGTAACCGGGTAGATTCTAACCTACTGTTTTCAAAGCTGTTACTCTGACCGTAGGAATCTCGGCAGAAACGATATATATAAAAAAAGAGGAGTATGTCGGCTGGTCAATCCATCGGCGACAGAGAACGTGAAATCCTAACGGCCATCGTGGAAACATTCATTTCCACAGGAGAGCCGGTGGGCTCGCGCATGCTCTCGCGCTCGAGCCGTGAGGGATTAAGCCCTGCGACCATTCGCAATGTGATGGCCGACCTGGCCGACGCGGGATTCCTGGAGCAGCCGCACACTTCCGCGGGCCGGGTACCGAGTGCCTCGGCATACCGGTATTACGTTGAGCAGCTCAGTGGCAAGACCCAACTTTCGCAGGCGGATGAAGGCATCATTCAAGACTCGCTGCAGGGCATTACCGATGTGCAGGAGTTTATGGAGCGGACGTCTCACGTTCTCTCATTGATCTCGCGAAACGTTGGAGTGGCGGTCGCGACCAGCGGTCCCAAGAACGCTCTCGATCACGTCTACTTTTCGCGCATCGGCGACCAGAAGGTGTTGGCGGTCGTCGTAACGAAGTCGGGGCTGGTGCGCGATAGAGTAATGCGTCTCGACCTGCCACAGGCCGACCTCGATGCAGCCGCGCGTTTTATCAACGACAATTTTCGCGGCTGGACGCTCGAATCAGTCCGCGCAGAGATCGCTCGCAGGCTGGAACAGGAGCGCAGCGAGTACGACCGGCTGATGGCTTCGGTCGAACAGCTTTATAAGCAAGGTGTGCTCTCTGGAGAGGAATCGGCGCAAGTGATTTTTGTGGAAGGCGCGGCTAACCTGGTTGCCGGCGAGCAGGACCGGGAACGCCTCCAGGAACTGCTGAAGGCACTGGATGAGAAACAGAAGCTGGTGGCACTGCTGGGGGCATATCTGGACGCCAAGCAGGAGGCAGTGCGGGTCGTGATCGGCCTGGATGAGGCGCTGCCTTCCATGCGCAACCTGGTACTGATCGGTACCCCGGCGCGGGTCGGCGGCGAAGTGATGGGTTCGCTGGCGGTACTGGGGCCCCCACGGATGGATTATCAACACACAATCACCGCCGTCTCCTACATTGCGCGGCTGTTTGACAAAGTCTTGAACGAATCTGAGTGACGATTATGGCGAGAACAAACGGAAAAACTGAGATCGAAGAACAGCGTCTGGATGCCGAGCACGAACTGCCGGCAGCGGACGACACCGAGGATCGGCAAGCGGAGAGGCTTGAATCACCGGCAACTCCGCGAGTTTCTGAAGCGGAAAAATTTCGCGCCGAGCGCGATACACTGCTTGACCGCTTGGCCCGCATGCAGGCGGAGTTTGACAACGCGCGCAAGCGTGCCGCCAAGGAGCAGCAGGACTTCCGCGACTACGCGCTGGCTGACACCGTTAAGGCACTTCTTCCGGCCTTGGACAGTTTCGAGCGGGCGCTTGGGACTTCCCACGAACAATCAGAGTTCCGCAGCGGAGTTGAACTCATCTATAAGCAATTGCAGGATGCACTGGCCAAGCTCGGTATCCGCCCGGTTGCCTCCAAAGGAGAGCAGTTCGATCCCCGCTACCACGAAGCCGTCGAGATGGTGGACACCGAAGACGTTGAGGACCATGAGGTTTTAGAAGAACTGCAGCGAGGTTACAAGTTGAAAGATCGGCTGCTTCGGCCGGCGATGGTGCGGGTAGCACGGAATCCGAAGCGCTAGTTACGAGAGGGAGTTCTGACGAGCAACGTAAAACGCGACTACTACGACGTGCTGGGAGTGCAGCGCGGCGCCAGCGATCAGGAGATCAAAAGCGCATATCGCAAGCTTGCCCTGCAATTCCACCCTGACCGCAATCCGAATAATCCAGACGCCGAAGAAAAGTTTAAAGAAGCCACTGAAGCGTATGCGATTCTTGCTGATTCCGAGAAGCGGGGAATGTATGACCGCTTCGGTCACGCCGGTGTCGGCGGAAGCGGAGCAGGCGCTGGCTTTGACGCGAGTGTAGTTCAGGACTTCAGCGACATTTTCGGGGAGTTCTTCGGTTTCGGCGACATCTTCGGAGGCGCCTCCCGGCGTCGTACTCGGGCCCAACGAGGCGCGGACCTCCGCGAAGACATCACTATCGAATTCGAAGAGGCGGCCTTCGGCACCGAAAAGAAAGTGACTTTCCGCAAGCAGGAGAATTGCGATTCCTGTGGAGGCTCCGGAAGTGCGCAGGGGAAAGCGCCGGTCAGCTGCCGCACCTGCGGCGGGCGTGGTCAGGTCCGCTACCAGCAAGGATTTTTCAGCATTGCACGTTCCTGTCCGGCGTGCCAGGGCGCGGGCAGCGTGATCAGCGATCCTTGTACCAAGTGCAAAGGCGAGGGCCGTGTCATCCAGCAGAAAGTGATTGACGCCAGGATTCCCGCCGGAGTTGAGGATGGGACCCGAATTCGCTTTTCAGGAGTTGGCGAGGCTGGTCTTCAAGGCGGTCCTCCGGGAGATCTCTACCTCGTACTGCACGTAAAAGAACACCCATTTTTTGAACGCCAGGGTAATGACCTCTACTGCGTGGTGCCCATTTCGGTCACTCAGGCTGCTTTGGGCACAGAACTTCACGTTCCAACACTCGAGTCGGAGCATACGCTGAAGGTTCCAGAGGGCACGCAGTCGGGAACGGTCCTGAAGATTCGTGGTAAGGGCGTTCCCGTCCTGAACGGACACGGCAAGGGGGATCTCTTTGTCGAAGTCCGCGTCCAGACTCCCAGCAAGCTGACCAAGCGCCAGCGCGAGTTGCTGGAGGAATTGCAGAGTCTCACGCAAGTCGAGAACAAGCCCCAGCGCCGCTCGATCCTCGGCAAAGTGAAAGATATGTTCAACTAGTCCTGGCTTCGATGACCCGCCGCCGCTGGATTGCTGACGAAGTCTCGGGAAATCACGCCACCCTCACTGGAGATCATGCGCGCCACCTGACGCAGGTACTCCGCGCGCAAGTTGGCCAGGAATTCGATATTTCAACGGGAAAAGAAGTTCGGCGCGGCCGGATTTCCGGTATCACAGCCGATCGCGTGGAATTCGAACTTGGGGAAGTGGTCGCGCAATCCGCCGGGACTGCCATCACCGTGGCTCTCTCAATTTTCAAATTCGATCGTATGGAATGGGCGATTGAGAAATGCACGGAGTTGGGCGTGGAGCGCATTATCCCCGTCATCGCGGGCCGCACTGAGCCTCATCTGGCCGCAGCTGCTTCGAAACGCGTGGAACGCTGGCGCCGAATCGCGCGTCAAGCAGCAGAACAGTCCAGGCGCGTCTCGCCTCCAGACATTTCCGCGCCGTTAAAGTTTGACCACCTGGTTGCGATGACGGTAGATTCCCGAATCGTCCTCGCCGAGGCGGAAAAGAAACTCTCGCTGAAAGACGCGGTGCGACAGGATATGGGAAGTGTGCTCCTGGCCTTCGGCCCCGAAGGCGGGTGGAAGCCGCAGGAGATCGCGGCGTTTCGTGATGGGGGATGGATATCGGCGTCTTTAGGCGACACGATTCTGCGGACGGAAACGGCGGTGATTGCAGCAATGGCCGTTGCAGCTTCGATACTCGGAGGCTTTGAAAGGGTACGGCCTTCAGCCGTACCGTAACCTCCTAGATGGGTTCGTCGGCGCGGCCGGAGGCCGCGCCCTTTCAAAGCCAATTCCCGGCCGCCTGAGCGACTGAAGCCGGTGTTTCATAGACTGCTGAAAGTCGCGCCCTCCCGACATTCCCACCGGGCAGACTCTTTTCCGCTGCCGACTCTGCTATTCTCCTGCTCAATGGCTGTTTCGAAGTCGAAGTCCAATTTATCCCTCCTACCTGATCCACAGCAGCGGGAAGCCATTGAGCATGTCTCTGGTCCAATGCTGGTGGTTGCAGGCGCTGGCACCGGAAAAACGACGGTCCTTATCCGCCGGATTGCACACTTGATCGCCGAGGGTCACGCCCGCCCCAATGAAATCCTCGCTCTCACCTACACCGAAAATGCAGCCAACGAGATGCTCCAGCGCGTGGAGAATGAATTGGGCAAAGCGAACGCCGCAGGCCTGCAGATCGCCACATTCCATGCTTACTGCAACAATTTGCTCATCCGCTCCGGACGAAGCTTCGGAGTGCTCGACGACAAAGACCTATGGATCTTCCTGCGACGAAACATCCGCGAGTTGCGGCTGAACCATTTTGTTCGCGCGGCCAACGTTTCCAAATTTCTGGACGATCTGCTCGAGTTCATGCGGCGTTGCCAGGACGAACTCGTCGGGCCGCAGCAGTATCTGGAATATGTACTTCGGATTGAGCGCGGCGAGTTCCCGGTACCTCGGGTCAGCAAGTCCAAGGACGCAGACGAGGTTTCAGATGAAGAGGCCCTTGGCCGTTGCCGTGAAATAGCTTCCGTCTTCGAAACCGTCGAACGCATGCTGCGGGAACGCAACTTCGGCACCTTCGGCCACATGATCCTTCGAGCGAATGATCTCTTGGCTGAGGATGCAACCCTACTCGAACGTGAGCGCTCACAGGCACGGTTCATCCTGGTAGATGAGTTTCAAGACGCGAACTTCGCCCAGATCAACGTCCTCGAGAAACTAGCAGGGCCGGTGTGGGTCGGACAGTCCCTTCGACTTCGCTCAGGGCAGACTTGTCCGACAGATATGGAAAAGAATGCCATCGCGGTTCAGCAGAACGTCTTCGCTGTCGGTGACCCCGATCAAGGCATTTATCGCTTCCGAGGGGCATCCAGTGGTGCATTCGAGCTTTTCCAGAGGCATTTTCCGGAAGCAAAGCTTGTGGTGCTGACCAAGAACCGCCGCTCCACGACAGCCATCCTCAAGTGCGCTCATGCTCTGATCGCGGCAAATCCCGAATTCGCATTGCATGCTGGCACGACCCAGTATCGCCGCTCGCCTCTGATTTCCGCGCGCGATGAAGACCAGCCGCAGAAGGCCGCACCACGACCGCTGGTTGAGGCGGTTTGCGTGACGGGCACTTTCATGGAGGCCGCTGATCTGGTTTCGACGCTGGTGGAAAAGCGGAAGCACTCCCGTTGCGATTGGAAGGACATTGGCATTCTTTACCGCAGCCACTTCCATCGCGACGACGTTGCCGCCGAGCTCGCCCGGCACAACATTCCGTTTTCGATCGAAGGCCTCGACGTGATCGACACTCCTGAGGTCCGCGATTTTCTGGCTTGCCTCGGGGCCGTGGTTTCAGGCAACGACAGCGCGTCCCTGTTCCGGGTGGCTGCGTTGCGCCAGTTTTCGGTGGATCCGGATGAGCTGAGGAGCGCGCTGAAGGCGCTGCCACGAGATGCCAGTGGGACGATGGCGTCAGTTCTGCCGGAGGTAAAGGGCGGCACCGACGTGCTGCGGGCGGTGGAGCAAGCGAGGGCAGAGGTTGCGGGCAAGAAGATCTATGCTGCGCTGCTAACCCTGGAGCGGCATTTTCAAATTCGGAGAAGCCCAGGCATCGAGGCGGTCCTGCAATTTGCGAACAAGTGGGAGGAGTCGGCCATAACGGAGAACGGCGGCCCGGCAGAATTTCTGGAGTATCTCGACTACTTTCGGGAGGCGCGTGGGACTATACCTCTTGCATCGAGTGAGGAAGAGAACTCGGTCAAGCTGATGACCGCACATTCGGCCAAGGGGCTGGAGTTCGATCACGTCTTCATTCTGCGCGCGGTCAGTAACAGCTTTCCGTCGTCCTATCGCGAGCCGCTGATTGAAATCCCGGAGGAGCTTCGCAATTCTGGCCTGGCGGCCGATAGTGACGAGAAGGAGGTGCACAAGCAGGAGGAGCGGCGCCTGTTCTACGTAGCCATGACCCGCGCCCGCAACAGCCTTACTCTCTACGGTCCATTCGGAAAGGGGAAGACGGAGAAGACACCACCAGGATATTTGCGTGAGCTTCTAAACACTCGCGAACTGAAACCTTGGCTGAAACAACGAACCTGCCGCGAATTCCAGACCGACATCTTCGGCGCCGCTGAAGCGCCGCTCTCGCGCGTAGGCGAATGGATTGCAATGCCGCCTGCGTCCGATCTGGCGGCGACCCTCAGCGCCAGTTCCATTCAGCACTACGAGACTTGCCCCCTGCAATTCAAGCTGGAACGCGAGTGGAGAATCCCGTCCGAGGTTTCGGCGGCATTGCAGTACGGCGCATCCATGCACCGCATACTGCTCACTTATTACGATTCGGTGCGGGCCGGGCGTCCTAAGTCCGAGGCCGATTTGATTGAACAACTGCTCGCGGACCTGGCTGATGCGGGCTTTGCAGATCACTACCAGCGCGAACTCTACGAACAAAAAGGGACGGCGGAGCTGCGGGAGTTCATAGCCACCTCCGCCCCGGCGGAAACCGAAATCCTTCATACCGAGGAGCGGTTCAGCGTAAAGATCGGCCCCACCAACCTGGTTGGCCGGGTTGATCGGATTGACCGGGCTGCGGGCGACGCTGTGGTCATTACTGATTATAAAACCGGACGACCGCGCTCCCAGGAAGAAGCGGATGAGAGCTTGCAGCTTTCGGTTTACGCGCTCGCGGCACGTGAAACGTGGGGATATCACGCCGAGCGCCTGGTCTTTCACAACCTTGAGGGGAACACGCGAGTTCGCACCGAACGCACTCAGATGCAAATCGAGGAAGCGAAACTGAAGGTGGAAGATATCGCCGAGAAAATTGCTGCAGGTAAGTTCGATCCCAAGCCTGGGATCTATTGCGCATCGTGCGCTTACCGCGTCCTCTGCCCAAAAACCGAGAAGCGCATGCCGGACTTTGTTGCGGCTGCGGCGATCGCCCCCGCAAACTGAGATTTCTTATTTGTTTGCCAAAAAACTTAGGGGACGCCCTTGAGCGTCCCCGTGGTTTACTTTGCGATCAGCCAATTAGTGTTTCTTCTTGCTGGCCTTTTTCGCTTTCTTTTTGGTTGCCATAGTTGCCTATTCTCCCTTCCATTGTTCATGGATCACGCAACGGTCTTTTGTTGCGACTGTCTGAATGTATAGAGTCATTAAAAATAAAAAGCGAAGTCAAGAAAAAAATGATGTCGCACACCGAGTGAGATGGAGTACGAAGGTCATCACAAAGCGATCGCGACGGAAAATTCTCGTGTGATGCGCACTCGTTTTTGAAAATCTCCGTTGTTCCTCTATGTTCCTCTGTGTCCTCTGTGGTTAAGTTCTTAGATTCTTCAACCACACAGGACACAGAGGGCCACAGACATGAATCGAGCCGCAGGGACTCTCTCATCTAATCGTCAGAGAATATAATTTAATGGCGCAATTCTTCGCAGGAGCACAAAAATGGCTGCTATGGACGATGTCGTTATCATTTCTGGCTGTCGCACGCCAGTTGGAAAATTTCAAGGATCGCTATCGGATCTCAGCGCTACTCAGCTCGGCGCAATCGTAGTACGTGAAGCCGTGAAGCGCTCCGGCGTCGAGCCTGCGAGTGTAGATGAATGCATCATGGGCAACGTCATCTCCGCCGGACTCGGGCAGAATCCCGCGCGGCAGGCGGCGATTTATGGCGGACTGCCCCCGGAAGTGGGTGCCATGACTGTAAACAAAGTTTGCGGCTCCGGACTGAAAGCCGTGGCCCTCGCAGCGCAGGCGATCCAGACAGGTAATAGCACAATAGTTGTAGCCGGTGGCATGGAGTCCATGACCAACGCGCCTTATCTTCTTCCGCAAGCCCGCAAAGGATATCGCCTTGGCGACGCTCAGATTATCGACTCGATGGTCCGCGACGGCCTCTGGGACATTTACAACGATTACCACATGGGCATCACCGGCGAGAACGTTGCTGAAAAATATGGCATCACCCGCGAAGAGCAGGACGAGTTCGCAGTGAACTCTCACCGCAAAGCCGTGGGCGCGATCAAGGAATGCCGCTTCAAGTCGCAGATCGTTCCGGTCGAGCTTCCAGCGAAGAAGAAAGGCGCAGCCCCGGTTCCGTTCGATAAAGACGAGTCTCCGCGCGAAGACACCACCATCGAAATCCTGCGATCGCTCAAGCCCGCATTCAAGAAAGATGGGACCGTCACTGCCGGCAATGCTCCCGGGGTAAACGATGGCGCAGCCGCCGTGGTCGTGACCAGCGCTGCTAAAGCTAAAGAACTTGGTGCAAAGCCGATGGTCCGCATCGTTGCCCAGGCCACCAGCGGCATTGATCCCAAGTGGGTGATGATGGCCCCGGTTAGCGCCGTCCGCAAACTTTGGGAGAAGACGGGCTGGAAGAACGACGACGTTGATCTCTATGAACTGAACGAGGCTTTCTCCGCGCAGGCCCTGGGAGTCATTCGCGAGCTCGGCCTCAATCCCGAAAAAGTCAACGTGAACGGAGGCGCAGTCGCTATCGGCCATCCCATTGGCGCCAGCGGCGCTCGCGTTCTGGTGACACTGATTTACGAAATGATCCGCCAGGACGTGCATCGGGGGATTGCGGCGCTGTGCTTGGGGGGAGGGAATGCGGTCGCGATGGCGGTGGAACGGTAACATCGGCTCTTCGCCTAGCAGGGGCTTCTACTCTCTTGAATGACGACCCCAAATCGTCCGTTGTTTTGGATCGCGAGGTTGAGAAAGAGAAGAGCCGGGAGCCATCGGGTCCGCGCATTCGCTGCCCGTTCTGCGGCTGGTCGCCCCGCAAGGAAGACAAATGGTTCTGCGAGTGCGGTCATTCGTGGAACACGTTCGACACAGGTGGAGTATGTCCTGCTGCCTCCACCAGTGGACTGAAACCCAGTGCCTCTCGTGCAGTCGATGGTCGCCGCATTCGCTGTGGTATGTTCCTTCGTGAGAAATAGGAGACGGTCAAGTGAAAGTGGTTCTCTTCGGAGCGACGGGCATGCTCGGACAGGGCGTCCTGCGCGAGTGTCTACTTGATCCCGACGCCGAAAGTGTCCTCGCGATTGTTCGCAAGACCAGCCTGCCGCAGCACGTCAAACTTCGCGAAATCGTACATCAAGATGTTTTTGATCTCTCGGCGATTGAGGACAGGCTCGCAGGCTTCGACGCATGCTTTTTCTGTCTCGGTGTCTCGGCAATGGGGATGAAGGAGGAGGAGTATCGGCGATTGACATTCGACCTAACGGTGTCAGTGGCTCGAACCTTAGCCAAGCTCAACCCGACGATGACCTTCATCTATGTGTCTGGGGCGGGAACCGATAGCACGGAGCGCGGGAGACTGATGTGGGCACGGGTAAAAGGCAGAACGGAAAACACGCTGTTGGAGATGCCGTTCAAGGCTGTCTACCTGTTTCGCCCAGCTTACATTCAGCCCCTTCATGGTGTTCGCACGAAGACGGCATGGTATGGCGCAGTTTACGCTGTGATGAGACCTTTCTATCCGGTATTGAAGATGCTGTTACCGAACTATGTGACAACAACAGAGTGCGTCGGTCACGCTATGCTGAAGGTAACCAAGCAGGGTTTACCCAAACCTGTCCTTGAGAATCGCGACATCAACGTTGTGTGCGCGAAGGACTCGAAATGAAACACCGCATTGTCCACACGCTTCAGAAATACGTACTGAATCCGCCGATCGAGATCGCGCTTGCGGTGGGGTTGCCTCTGCCCGGATATGCGTTGCTCGAAACGAAAGGAAGGAAGACGGGAAAGCCACGCCGCACGCCAGTGGGCGATGGACGTATCGGAAACGAGTTCTGGCTAGTGGCAGAGCATGGCATGAAGGCAGGATAGGTCCGCAACATTGAACGTGATCCGCAGGTACGTCTGAAACTGCGAGAGGGATTTAAGATTCGATGGCACACGGGCACTGCGCATCTGCTCCCCGACGATGATCCCCGTGAGCGTCAACGCTGGCTGTCTAATCAGTCTAATCAGTTGCCCAGCAGCGCCGGGAATTCGCGAGCGGTGCGTCTCTTCGGGACGCAACTCCTCAGTATTCGAGTTGATCTGGACTGTTGACCCTCAGGCTTCGCGGTTGCAGTGATTTCTTATGCAGCCTTCTCCACGGGAAGACCTGCTTCCATCCACCCCTGCTTGCCTTCTGGATAATGTGCCACGTTTGTGTAACCCATCGCCGCCAATTCACGGGCGGCGTATTCGCTGGCGTGTCAATGATTGTTCGTGCAGTAGGTGATGATCTCGGCGTCCTTGTTGGGCAACAACTGCGGAGCGAGTTCCTTAATGCGTTCAGGCGGGATGTTCAAGGCTCCGGGGAGATGGGCTTCTCCGTAGCGTTCAGGCGCGAGGGTCTCGACTACCGTGATTCCTTGCTTCCTGTCGAGCTTCGACTTCAGGTCTTTGGTCGAAATTGTGCTTTCCATTCTGAACCCCTTGCCGATGCCGTTTTCGATGCTCGAAACTATCGGCTCGATTCGTCGCATACAACATCGCGCCTGATGTAGCAACTCACGGCTTCGACTACTATGCCGCGTCCGCGCCCACGCTGCAATGTGCGCCCTCGGAGTCTACGAACTGTGCCAGCACCCCACCAAAATCCTGCTTCTTCGGCAGCATGCTGAAGAGCACGCCCTTGGCGCTCATGTCGCGGTAGAAAGCCTCCACATCGGCGACAGTGAAACCTAGTTCGACCTTGCCTCCTGGATTTTTCTCGGAAGCCGGGTGCAGCGCAAGGGTGGTTTCGCCCGTCACGAACTCGCTCCAGCCGGGCGACTCAAACTTCAACGTTAAACCGACGACATCGCGATAGAACTTCACGGCTTTGTCCATGTCGGCGACAAACTTGATCACGTATCTCAGTTGTGTTCCTTGCATTTGCGCCTCCAGTCATGTCCATCGGCCACATCCCGTGGCGAGCATGAGCGAAAGAATACACGACTGAACGGGAGTCATTCGAATGGGCTGGGGGCTAGCTGTCGATTTCGCCTAATCGGAGTATTGGCGACTCGGAGCGGCAACAAACGCCGTACCGCTGCCAGAGCCGAAACCAAGGGCTATGCGCGAGCAAATCGTCGTGCCTGCGATTCGCAGCCGCAAGATCGGTCAGGCTCAGCGGTCGAGTGTCCGGCACCGCGAAAGTGCGCTCTAGCCATTCGATTTCGGCAATGGCCTGCTCGGTGTCCATTCCGTCTCAATACCCAACATAAGCACGGCAACGGTCAAACGGGACGGCATCAATGACGTTCTACATTCGCTGCTCCCCCGTGCCCTCGGCTCATTTTGATGCGTTTTGGGAGAACTGGCGTGGGGCGTACTATTGAGCATGAGCATAATACGTTCAGAATATCTCGACGCACACCCTTATGATCGGGCGGCCATTGCCGATGTCCGCTTTCGAGACGAACCAGAGGAGGAGGAAGACGAAGAGGAAAAGAAAGACGAAGGTGACATCGAAGAAGGGGATGATGATGATGATGATGACGACGCAAATAACGGCTACTCCGTGTGAGCATGCCTAAGATCGTTGCGCGGACGGGTACGCCGTGCGGCTCCTCGCCAGCATTGACGAGCTATAGGCACGTAGGCGCGAACGACAATGCCCCGCCATGGTGGTCACAAAGGGTGCCTCCAGCTCTGAAACGTCCCAGCCGACCCGAACCTCCTCCGGGCAGCCGAATTGCCACATAATCGGAGTCCGGCAGGCGACGGTCACTCCGCAAGGATCGGTATATAAACCAGCTGGCTTTCAGCAATGAAGTAACCCGCAGCCCTGTGGATTCTTCAACGACCGTTTGCGGGAGTGCCACTGCACGTCGCCGATGATCCAGCGATATATGGCGAAGATTTCCGGCCCGCTGCCCGACCGCATTGATATTCACATTGATGCGCCGGCGGTGAACTACAAAGAAATGCGTGCCGGGGCAGAACCGGAGGGCTCAGCCCAGATACTGGAACGGGTTATGCGGGCACGGGACATCCAGTTGCGAAGGTTTTCCGATTCCACCCGCGCGCGGATCTATGCCAACGCTCAGATGACCCCGCGGCTTATCCGCACATTCTGCGAACTCTCCGCGGATTGCGAGCGTCTACTGGAGCGAGCTATGACCCAGCAGGGACTCACTGCCCGCGCTCACGACCGCATCCTGAAAGTAGCCCGGACGGTCGCCGACCTCGAAGGCGCAGAAGCCATCGAACCCAAGCACATCGCCGAAGCGATTCAGTATCGGACATTGGATCGAACGTTTTGGACGTGAGGGTTTCTAAGGACCGCTGGTTCATCTTGCGGTCGCGGCCTGAACTTTCACCAGCAGCCGCCGCGCATTCGCTATTAGGTCGGCAACTTCGAATGGCTTCACCAGAAATGGGACATTGTTCTGCTCCAGAAAGCTGCGAACTTCCGGCTCAGCGAGGCTGGAGAAGGTGAACAGCAGATGTGCCGAAAGTTCTGGCCAACTTTCCGCAATCCAGCGGCGGGTTTCCGGGATACTGCCGGAACCAGGCATTTTACCATTCATAATCAGAGCATCGAACGATTGACTTGCCAGCACGGATTTCATTTCTTCGGCGCTGGTCACCGTCATGACTTGCGCTCCGGCGCCAGAGAGGACATCACGTTCAAACTCCAGCACTGCCTCCTCGTCTTCGACCAGCAAAATTCTTCCCTGGAGGGCGTTCTCACGCTTTTGGATGGCCGGCGCAGGTTGCGGAGGAGCGGCATGTCCCGCCGATGGCAGCCGCACTTCAATGACGGCGCCCCCGGCCTCCGCATTCCTGGCCGAAATTTCTCCACCGTGTTCTTTGATGATGCCGTAACAGATGCTGAGACCGAGTCCCGTTCCCTTGCCTACGCTCTTGGTGGTGTAGAACGGCTCAAAGATGCGGCTGGGTTCGGTGAGGCCAGGCCCGGAGTCATGAAATTCGATGATCACGTTCTCACCACTCGCATGCACTCGAACTGTTAGGCTGCGTTGCTCACCTTCCAGCATCGCGTCCAAAGCGTTATTGATGATGTTGAGAAAGACCTGCTCCAGTTGGTGGGGATCGCCGGATACAGCCGGCACATCCGTGTCGATCTCGCTCTGTAACTTAATGCTGCTCACTTTCATGTCATAGTCGCGGAGAAGCAAAGCTTCATCGAGCACCTTCACCACATCGAAGTCTTGCTTTTCCGGCTTGCGCTGCCGGGCGAACGAGAGCAGGTTCTGGACCACGCGATGGGTACGTTGCGCCTGCTTGAAAACTTTGCCCACATATTCCATGGCGCGAGTTTCCAGCTTTTCCGCTTCGAGCAGCTGTGCGTAACCCAGAATCGCTGTCAGGGGGTTATTGAGCTCATGCGCGACGCCGGCAATGAGCTGTCCGATGGCAGACATTTTTTCGCTTTGCAGTAACTGTTCCTGGGCACAGCGCAGATCGTCGTAGGCCTTGCAGCTCTCCTCGTAGAGCCGGACCTTTTCGACCGTCGTCGACAACTGGCGGCCGATGGCGACCAGCAGGTTTTCGTCATTGCTGGTGTACTCCCGGACTTGACCACGGCTGATTCCCATCAGGCCAATGGGAGCGTCTTTCCCCCAAAGCACTACCCAGATGGAGGAACCCATGTCCGCGGCGTGAACAAATTTCGTGACCGCCGGCGGCATATGGGGCAGGTATTCCGCGGTGAGCACTTCGGCGCGCGACCGCATGACCAACTCCCCCAAACCTTCTGGAAAATCCACTTCCGCCAAGCGCTTGCGATCGGTGAGGCGCTGGCCCCAGTTTGCGCGCCGGCGAAAAAGGTTTTCAGACTCTGCCAGATACACGGAACCGGCTTCAGCTCCGAGCAGCGAGATCACCTGACGCAGGGTCAGGTTGAGAATTTCATCCAGATCGAAGCTCTGAGTGGCGATTACCGCCATGGCATTGAGCGCGTTCAATTCGCGGTTGCGGCGCCGGATTTCATCTTCCGCTTGTTTCTTCTCGGTGACGTCGAGTAGAAAACCCTGGTAGCAATCAATGTTTCCATCCTCGTCCCGCGTGGCGAAGCTACTCTCAAGTGCGGTCAGCAAAGAGCCGTCTTTACGGCGCAAATTGACTTCAAAATTGCGGACGAAATTGTGCGCTTCTACTTCGCGGCGGAAGACGCTACGCTGCTCCGGCGAAGTATAGAATTCCGCGTCCACGTTCCGGCCCAGCAAGTCTTCACGGCTCGAGTGGCCAAGCATACGAACGAATGCATCATTGCAATCGAGCAGCTTGCCCTGCGGGGTGGCGACAAAGACGCCTTCCTGCACTTGTTCAAACAAGGAACGGTATTTCTGTTCAGCGGCACGGCGCTCACTCACATCCCGCACTACGTGGATGGTCCCCTTCTGCTTGGTTCCCTGGTCAACATAGGTTGACGTGGAAGCAACCGAAATTCCCCCAAAAGGGTCGGGACCCTCATAGAAGCCGTCTTCCTCGCCGTGGCAATACGGACAGTTCACCCAGTTGAGATCGTTCTTGGGCAATACCACATCGCAAAGCTGACCCACCACCCCGGCTTGGGACTTTTCGAGCCGCCGCAAGAGCGCCGGGTTTGCTTTCAGGATGTGGAATTCAGAATCATGCAGCAGAACTAAGTCCTGAATCGATTCAAAGGTATTGCTCCACTGCCGATGTGAACGCAGGATTTCTTCCACCAGGTGCAAGTTTTCGAGCGCCAGGCCAAGCTGCTGTGCGCAGGTCATAAGAAAATCCAGTTCATCAGGCGCGTACGACTTTGACCTGCGGCTACCGAGGACCAGATTGCCAACCACAGCTTTCTTACCCGGGACGGCAGCAACCACAATCTGCTGGAGTCTCTCTCGCTGGAATACCGGCACCACCATTTCACCCAATTGCGACGATGCCAGCACAGCGGGGCGTCCCGCTTCCGGAACTCTCTCGGCCACATCATTAAGGGCGACTGAGGTTCGATCGCGAAGGAATTCCGGCGAAAGTCCAATCTGTTGAAATATGGTCAGCCGCCGGCCATCCACCAGGCGGAACCAGGCAGCTTCCGCTCCCATCAGATCTTTTAGTTCCTTCAGGGCAGTAGCCGCCATTGCGCCGTGCTGGCCCGCACCCGCAATGCTGGTTGTAAGTGCGTTCAAGGTGGCTAGACGGCGTGTATGCAGTCGGGATTCATCGAAGACCACCAACAGCATGCCCAGTCCTAGCAACATGTCGAACAGGATTCCCTGGTCTGCAGGCAGGTGCGAGCTGATCGGCCACCACTCCAGATGCAGCAGCAGCAGCCCTGCGGCTAGAATCCATGGGCCAATCTCTTTGCGGGCACGCCGGAAGCGCAGCACCTGGGCCGCACTCGCGAGGGCCAGCATGCGGTAGGAAATTTCTAGCGCAAAACGTAAGGTGACTGAGCCTGGCCACCAGATGCCCTGCAATAGGGCAAACGCAATCAGGACAACGCTGATTGCCAGCAATGGGGCCAGAAACTCGCGAGCGCTGGCATAAATAAAGGCTCCGGCCGTGAACAGCGCCATTGCCAGGATAAACTCAGCATGTCCAACCGGAGTCGCGTAAGGATTGGCCTGACCCGAGGCTGAAATTAGAGCGTGGTGTGACCCCAAGTAAGCAAGCCAGGCCACGATCCAGACCATCAGGCAGCGCTCGCGGAGTGTGCGAAACACCAGCAGGCTGGCCGCCAAAATGAGCAGCACAGCCGTTTCTCGAGTCACGAGTTTGGGAGTGGCAAGACCGCCAAGGACGTCCCAGGCGCGCCAGACGACCGTGTTCATGTCAGTTCGACCTAGTTAGCCGTCTAAGTTTTACCATGCTTAACTTAGTAACCAGCCGGGTTTCATGTGACCCAAGGTTACTTTCGATACCAGACGACTAAGGTACAATCGGCAATACACTCTAGTCGGGGCCGCCATGCCAGCCGAGCGAATTCTTGTAACTGATGACGAAGATCCCATCCGGGAAATCGTGTCTTCCATGCTGACTTCTGCGAACTTTGTCTGCAGCCAAGCCTCGTCCGGGAAAGAAGCCCTGGCTCTGTTGCAGTCAGGCGAAGAGTACGAGTTGATGCTCTCTGACCTGATGATGCCTGGGATGGACGGAGAGGCGCTGCTGGCGGCAACCAAAGAACGTTTCCCAGATATGCCGGTGGTTATGGTCACGGCGGTGCACGATGTTTCAGTCGCGCTGGGGGCCATCCGCAACGGGGCTTATGATTATCTGCTCAAGCCCTTTGAGCGAGAACAACTGCTGGCAACCGTTCGGCGCGCTCTTGAAAACCGCCGGTTGAAGTTGGAAAACCGCGCGTATCAGACCAATCTTGAGGCCCTGGTGACTCTCCGCACCGAGGCACTCCGGAAGGCGGTTAAGGAACTTAAGGAATCTTACGACATGACGCTCGAGGCCCTGGGCGACGCACTAGACTTGAAGGACCGGGAAACGGAAGGCCACTCTAAGCGCGTTACCGCATTTACCATTGCCATCGCCAAGAAGATGGGCTTGCCCTCCGATCAGATCCAGGTGATCGCGCGTGGGGCTTTCTTGCACGACATTGGTAAAATGGCGATCCCCGACGCCATTCTCAACAAGCCTGGAAAACTTGATCCCAGTGAGATCGAGACGATGCGTGAACATCCCTACCGTGGCTACCAAATCGTGAAGAAAATCCCGTTTCTCTCCGAAGCTGCGGAAATCGTGTACGCACACCAGGAAAAGTTCGATGGGACTGGTTACCCGCGCGGCTTAAAAGGCGACCAGATCCCGCTGGGCGCACGCATCTTTTCAATCGCTGACACCCTGGATGCGATGATGTCTAATCGTCCCTACAGGGCTGCGCAGCCTTTCTCAGCGGCGTGCGAGGAAATCGATCGCTGGTCCGGACGTCAGTTTGATCCTCAGGTTGTCCAGGCGTTTCTCGCGATGCCAGAACACATCTGGGAAGCTCTGCGCACCGACATTGACGCCCAGATTCATCGCGTTGACTACATGGCCGTCGCAAAAGGGTGACGTCGTTGGCTTTGGCTCGTCACAACGAACAGAAACTCCTCACTCGCGTTCTGCGGCCGCAGATCTGATCCTTCCGCCGTCCACCGGCACATCGCGCTGAAGCACAACTTCCAAGGTTGTTCCGGGGCCCATCCTTACTTCGTTGCCGTGACTCAGCGCCGCGATTGCTGTACCCACGGCGCCGCCGATACCTGCTCCGATCAGGGCTCCTTCGCCACCGTGGGTTACAGCGCCTATCAGCGCACCCTGGGCTGCAGGTGCACCAATGGTCTTTGCAGTCTTGCCCTTATTGCTGTCTCCTTGAATGGTACCTTCCTTGTCTTTCACTTTTGCCTTGTTTACACCAGGCGCACTCTCGATCGATCCCGGCAGGATGACTGTATATCCGCTGGGATAGATCAACGTAGTGAAGTGAATCAGCACCTCGGCGCGGCCCTTGATGTGACCCGCCGGCTTAATCGCGCTGATTTTCCCCTGCACATAAGTCCCAGCTGGAATCACAATCCGGTCGTCCACCACTACCGGAAATGTAGTCTGCGCATAGATCGGATCGCCCTCGTGGTTGGCCTTGGTAGAAATGGTGTTCTTCAGTCTAATCGGAATCTTGGTCCCCGCAGGAATGGTGACTTCATTCACGCTCGCGCGCGATGCGCTGGGCGTCAGAGCCGGGGAGCTCGGTTTCGCAGTCTCCTGTGCAGCCACCAATTGAGACAGTAGAACCAACGCAATTAAAACCCGCATAGGAACCTCCATTGCCTGAATAGGATGACAGGAAACCGCGCCTAAAGAAAGTACGATGCAACTTACCTTGAGAAAGTTTTGCTGGCACGCGCACGCCGCGATGTCAGTTACGTGGCCTGAGCCAGCAAGCGGTCGATAAGAAGCGGACTACCCGCCCACGCTCACCCGCCTGAGCTGGCTCTCCCTGACGTTGCCCATGAACTGAGACTGCAGTTTTTGCGCGCATAGTTCGCCGCAGACGTGCAACGTCCCTTCACGATTCGCGATCTCTTCATCCCAGGCGCACAGGTAAAGCACGGGCTGATTGAAATTGACAGCAGAAGTCCACATCAGCCACCAGCGGTCGTGCGTCTTTTTCAGGATTCCACAATTCGGGCCAGCACAGCGATAGAATGCACTGGCGACGGGGTTCTTGAGATTACCGAGCTTCATGAGATGAACGGCTCCTGCAGGGTTCACTCATTCTATCGGGGAATGGCGGCCAGGTGAACAGATTTGCGCCGAGGTCACTTGTAAATCAGGTACCGCTCGCGAAGTTGCTGGAATTTAAGGAGGTCGTCCTGCCAGTCGAGTGCGATGCGGCGAGGATCTTCGCCCCGCGTGAGCGCGTTATACACAGCCTGGCTGGCCAGAATGTCGATTATTTTCTCCATGTGAAACTGCTCGGGGTAGAGCTTCGCCAGAGGTGATGCCAATTCAATGCCGAGTTCGGGAGCGTCCAGGACTTCCCTGCTGGTGAGGACAATGTTTACACCGTGGCAGAGTTGTCCGGCGAAGTTGCTGCTGAACGGCGTAAAGGTCACCGGCACAAACCGGACTCCGGAAATCTGTCGAGCATTCAGATACTGCGCGAGCTCGCGACCGTTTATCCAAGGAGCACCCAGCAATTCAAAAGGCGTGTCCGTGCCCCGGCCCACAGAGACGTTTGTCCCTTCGACCAGTCCGACTCCTGGATAGAGAATCGCTTCGGTCAGACTGCGTAGATTCGGCGAAGGATTGATCCACTCCAGGCCGGTCGAATCATACCAGTCGCCGCGCATCCAGCCCTGCATCGCAATTACGGTCAGCTTGGCATGAATGTTGTGCTCGGAGTTGAACATCTGCGCCAGCTCACCCAGGGTCATGCCATGCCTCACTGGAACCGGACCGTAGTTCGTGAAGTTCTCGCGCCCCGGTTCAGAGAGAGGACCTTGAATAAAAGCTCCGTTGATGGGATTCGGACGATCGAGCACGATCACAGCAATCCCAGCCTTGGCAGCGCCTTCCAAGAAATAGCCGACCGAGGTTTCGTAGGTGTAGAAGCGCACTCCTGCATCTTGTAAATCGATCACAACCGCATCAAGTTGCTTGAGCACATCCTGCGGCGGACGCCTGGCCTCGTCGGTCCCGCCATATACGCTGTAAACCGGAATTCCGGTGGCGGCGTCGCGCGAGTTGCCGACCTTCGTGGTGTCGAGCGTGCCGGTGACACCGTGTTCAGGGCTGAAAATCAGAGTCAACTGCACTCCGGGAGCGTGCGCTAATACGTCAATTGTGCGGTGGCCGGCGGAATCCATTCCGGTCTGGTTAGTGAGAACGCCCACACGCTTCCCTTGCAGGGGAGCGAAGCCTTGCGATTCCAGGACATCAATTCCCGCCAGCACGCTACCATTGCGCTCGGCAATATGATGTTGGGCCGTCATCGCCTCGTTGTAGCCAGTTATGCTCCTCCATCGCAGCGCCTCCTGCTCTGCAACGGTCAGCGGAATTGCAGCCGCCACCGCCGTCGCAACTTTGGCGCGCAGCGAAATTGCTGAGCCCCGCCCGCGAGGATGCACCGCGTTGGTTAGAAGGACGATGAAGGTGTGAGTGGTCGGATCAATCCACAAGGATGTCCCTGTCCATCCGGTATGGCCGAACGAACCAACCGGAAGCAACTCGCCACGATTCGACGACAGCGGCGAATCAATGTCCCAACCTAGCCCGCGCAGAGCTGTTGACGTGGGAGGCTGCTGCGGAGTCGTCATCTTGATGATCGCAAGCGGTGACAGAACTGGGCCGCCGTCGAGCAAGGCTTGTGCGAACTTCGCGAGATCATCGGCTGTCGAAAATACGCCCGCGTGACCAGTGACTCCTCCCATTCGGCGAGAGGTGGGGTCGTGCACGACTCCATGAAGCATCTGTCCGCGTTCGTCGTATTCAGTGGGAGCAATCTGCGGCAACCACTCAGCCGGCGGACGAAAACGTGTGTGGGACATTCCCAGCGGAGTAAAAACATTCTGCGCGCAATAAGAATCAAGTGGAACTCCGCTCAGTCGCTCTACCAGCGCACCCAGCACGATGAAATTGATGTCGCTATAGACGAATCTTGCTTCAGGTGGCGAAATTGGCGTTGCCGCAAAAGCCATGTTGTATCCGACATCGCGTCCCGCCCAGGGATGGCTTAAGTCAAGGTCTGGCGGAAGGCCGGAGTGGTGCGTCAGGAGATCGCGAACCGTGATGTCCGACTTCCCATTTTGCCCGAATTCAGGGATGTACTTCACCACCGGATCATTCAGCCGGATCTTCCCTCCATCGACGAGCTGCATTACAGCGGTAGTGGTAGCGACAACTTTTGTCAGCGATGCGATGTCGAAGATCGTATCCACCGTCATCGGCGCTTGGGTGGGTTCGAGCGAGCGGTCGCCAAATGCTTTACGATAAATCACATGTCCGTCATGGCCGACCAGCAAGACTGCGCCGGGGATTTCGTGGTTCTGGATCGAGGTCTCAAGGACAGAATCGAGAACAGTCAGATTCGGAGTGGGCGCCTTGCTATCGACTGTCGTCGCGGCCCAGCCACACCGGTAGGAGAAAGACAGTGCAAGCAGCACCATGCAGGAGAGAAACGGATTGGATTGGAAGGGGCCGATGCAACGAATTTACAACACCCCCAGCGACGCCGCCTAACAAACCCGAGGGAGTGTCATTTGTGTACCGGGCGCCACCCGTGGGGATTTCGCCACAGAGGGTGCCCGGCCTGGCTTTGCATTCTAGAACGAGAAGCTATTGACTAACCGTACTGATTCAACCGTCACCGATCCCAATCCAAACATGGCATTCGAGATGGCCACGCCACCGTTGCTGCCAGTGGCATTGGTGTTCACCTGTGCCTGGACCAGAAGGGTGTGCGTTCCCGTACCGACGTTCACGAGGATGAAGTTGTAGCTGTGAGCACTGGTCGTGTCCAGCGCCAAAGTGATCTGCTCCTGCGTTAACAGGCAGCCTGTTCCACCAGTGGCTAGGCAGTCAGTAAAAATGTAGCCGAGATTGGCGGTCAAGGTCTGGATTCTCTGGTCGAAGGTCACACCTGTGCCCTGGTCGTCAGGATAGGCATAGGTTCCACCAACCACATTTCCGCTGCTGTCAAACTGTGGATCCATGACGGCCCTGACCTGCACTCCGCCCATCGCGCTAGAGGTACTGGTGCTGCCGCTGCCATTGCCTTTGACTTGCGTGGAAGTGTAAAGCCCGGTCACTAACGAGGTATCCACAAACAGGTCGGCGACGTTTGAGGTTTTGATCGTCGTGGACATGATGTTGTGCCAAACCCCGGTGGGAATGGTCTGTGATCCCGCTAGGACGCAGGGGGCAAGATTGTTGGAGTTCGCACAAACGGTCACTGTGGTGATTTGCGCCGTGGCCTTTGAGCTTTGCGCCAGGGCCATGCTCGAACAGCAAACTAGCACGGCGGCGGTCAGACTGGTGAGCAACTTCTTCATGGGGGTCTCCAATTTGGATTTTGCGTGCTCGGTCTGAAGTGGCTGGAACGCAGTCTAGGCTGGGCGACTCCCAGAACATAGATCACCAAGGATGCGAGTGAGACACGGAGATGGACAAGCAGCAGAGTGTCGGTTGGACGTAATTGGAGTGTCCCAATTCCCGTCGAGTCGCAGTAGAATTCGCACTTTCAGGTGTGCGTGTTGTTTACCCTTCGCTCAAAGTTTGCTATAACCCAGACAGTCGAAGCCCTTTGAGCGTCTCTATCAGAGCCCACGCGAATTTTCCGTTTCCTGCGTTCGACCAGCAGGATTCTTTCTTCGCTTCCGCCTTCGCGATTTTGCGGCAGGCCATTACTGAGCGGGCGTTCCCAACTGCTTCTGTCGCGATCACCTATGGCGGAAAACTCGTGGCCCTACGGTCCTTTGGCCGGTTTACGTACGGTCCCGAGTCGACCCCGGTTTCGGAATCCAGCATCTTCGATCTGGCCTCCGTCTCGAAAGTTGTTGCCACCACCAGTATGGCAATGATTTTGTACGAGCGCGGCTTGCTCGATCTGGATGCCCCGGTTGTCGGAGTGCTGCCGGAATTTACAGGTGAGGACACGCACCGCCGAGAAATCACATTCCGCATGCTTCTTGCACATAACTCCGGCTTGCCTGCCTACGAGAAGCTCTACCTGCGCGCGGCGGAGAGAGAAGAATTTCTGCGCGAAGTGTTCTCCGTTCCCTTGAAGAATTCCCCTGCAACGCATGCCGAGTACAGCGACATTGGGTTCATCCTGCTCGGAATTGCCATGGAACGGATTGCGCAAGAACCTCTCGACCGCTTTTGCCAGCGGGAAGAGTTCGGGCCGCTCGGGATGGCGCATACTGCGTTCCGCCCTCCTGCTGCATGGAAGTCTCAGATTCCCCCAACCGCCGACGACCAAACATTTCGTAAGCGAATCATTCAGGGAGAAGTACAGGATGAAAACACCAGCGTGATGGGAGGCGTTGCCGGGCATGCGGGCGTCTTTTCGACCGCGGTGGACCTCGCGATCTTTGCGCACGCCATGCTCAGTGGCGGAGCACCGATCGCACGCCGAGAAACGCTGGCGCTGTTCACCCGGAGAGAGACTTCTCCCCCCGGCACTTCACGAGCTTTGGGGTGGGACACGCCGTCGTCCCCTTCGCAGTCGGGCAAGTACTTTTCGCCTTCATCGTTCGGACATCTTGGCTACACCGGAACTTCCCTGTGGATTGACCCCGAGCGCCAGCTTTCAGTCGCTCTGCTGACCAATCGTACGTGGCCGGACTGCTCGAATTGGGCGATCAAGGAAGTCCGGCCGAAGTTTCACGATGCAGTCGCGGAAGCGCTCGGTGCGGTTCGATGAGGAAAGCCTCAAGCTCCGAGTTGGAGCAGCTATCTACCGAGCAGCCGAATCCCGCTTCGGCGGACCTGGACACGAAATCAGCGCTGGAGATTGCGCGGATCATCAATTCCGAAGACGCAAAGGTCGCACCGGCCGTGGCGCGGGTGTTGCCCCAGATTGCGCGGGCGATTGATTGGATTGCCGAAGCTCTCGCCAGCGGAGGCAGGCTGATCTACGTGGGTACAGGCACCAGCGGAAGGATCGCTGCGCTGGACGCTTCGGAATGCCCGCCCACCTTCGACACTGATCCAAGTCTGGTCCAGTTTGTCATGGCAGGAGGCCGGAAAGCACTTAGCGCAGCGGTCGAAGCGGATGAGGACTCTCGGAAACTGGGGGTGCACGATATCAGGAAGCGACGGCCGACTAAGCGTGACGTGGTTGTGGGTCTCGCCGCAAGTGGGCGTACACCTTTTACCATCGCCGCGATCGAATGGGCAAGGAGTGCGGGAGCAAGAACAATCGCGGTGACTTGCAATCGCGATTCCCCGCTGGAGAAAGCTGCTGAACTCGCCATCGTGGTCGAAACCGGGCCAGAAGTGGTCACGGGCTCCACGCGCATGAAGGCTGGCAGCGCAGAAAAAATGGTGCTGAATATGCTTTCGACAGGAGCGATGGTGCGGCTGGGATATGTGTATGGCAATTTGATGGTCAACTTGCATCAGAAAAACGCAAAGCTGAACGAACGGGCGGTCATGATTGTCGAGCGAGCGCTGGGAGTTGATCGGAATCAGGCACGCAAGATTTTGAAGTCTTCCCGTAGGGACGTTCCAGTCGCGATTGTCATGCACTTAACCGGCGCAAGCAGGAAAGAAGCGGAAAGACATCTAAAATTGGCAGGCGGCAACGTGAGACAGGCCGTTGCGAGGGCGAAGCGGAGTTTCTCTGGGGAAGAAAACTGAATGTGACGAGCCGGGATGGGCGACGGAGATCAGATTCCTTCCGTAACCGTTCCGTTCGCGGACCAGGTAGAATCACAGGTTTTTCCGGATAGAATGCAAAAGCGCTTGCCACAATCCGATGATCTTGGGATCTATTTAAGGAATTATCTCGATATGGATAAGTTTGTCATTCGCGGCGGCAACCCTCTGTTAGGGACCGTTCGCATCAGCGGCGCGAAGAACGCCGCGCTCCCGGCGATGGCCGCGGCCCTGCTTACAGAAGAGCCGGTAATTCTGGAGAACATTCCGCAGGTGCGCGACATCGAAACCACGCGCAAACTGCTGGCGGCGATGGGGGCCGAAGTGGAGCTTGGCTATGGGCGCGCGCATCACCGCACGACGATCTGTTGCCGTAATCTCGCCTCACCGGAGGCGTCGTATGAGCTGGTGAAAACCATGCGAGCTTCCACGCTTGTGCTAGGGCCGCTGGTCGCTCGGTGCGGAAGGGCACGAGTTTCACTGCCCGGAGGTTGCGCGATTGGCGCGCGTCCCATTGATCTGCATATCAAAGGCCTGGAACGGCTGGGCGCGATAATAAATCAGGAACACGGCTACATCGAGGCCTCGGCTGATCGGCTTAAGGGCGCGGAGATCGTTTTCGACAAGATTACGGTCACCGGCACTGAGGATCTATTGATGGCCGCTGCTCTCGCAGAAGGTGAAACCGTGATGCAGAACTGCGCGCGAGAGCCGGAAGTCGCGGACCTCGCCGCCCTGCTGAACAAGATGGGTGCGAAAATCGAGGGCGCAGGCACTGCAACCATCCACGTGAAAGGAGTCGAAAAGCTTCACGGGGCAAAACATCGGATCATTCCCGATCGCATCGAAGCTGCGACTTTCATCCTCGCCGGCGCACTCACTGGGGGAGACCTGAATATTTCGGGTTGCGACCCCGAACACCTCAGCGCGCTGCTTCAAAAGTTGCATGAAGTTGGAATCAAGACCACAGCCCGTGGCGACTCCGTCCGCGTTGAAGGCGACGGTGACTTGAAAGCCGCCGATGTGATTACCGAGGAGTATCCTGGCTTCCCGACCGACATGCAGGCGCAGTACATGGCCCTGGCAACGCAGGCGGACGGCACATCCATCGTCACAGAAAACATCTTCGAAAATCGTTTCATGCATGCGCAGGAGATGGTCCGCATGGGCGCAAACATCAAGATTGAAGGGAGCCGGGCCGTGGTACGGGGAAAATCTCCTCTGAGCGGCGCTGCCGTGTTGGCGTCTGACCTGCGCGCTTCGGCCTCGCTCGTGCTGGCGGCGTTAGTGGCCGACGGCGAAACCATCATCGACCGCGTATATCACATCGACCGCGGATACGAACGCATTGAAGAGAAACTGCGCGGAGTAGGAGCGCAGATCCGCCGCATCGGAGAGATTCTGCCCAAGCGCCGTAGTTCTACTGGCGCCGCGTAACCAGGTTATTTCCCTCGCGCGTATTCGCCTGCTCCCAGGAAGTGCAACGACACGTAGGGTTCACTCCCGACAACCCAACTGTCGTGTCCCGGCTCAATGTAGAAGAGATCCCCTGCCTTCATCTCGACGATGCGACCATCGTCCATGGCCGCGGTGGCCCGCCCAGAGAGCACTAGGCCAACATGTTCCACCATACAACTCGTGGCGCCTGTCGATTTTCCAACGTGAAGCGACCATTTCCATCCCGGTTCATAACTGGCACGGCCAACCGTCATGCTGCCGAGGCGGACCAATTCGAATTTACCTTTCTCGAAGTTCCTCACTTCATCGGGATGCTCAAAGCGTTTCAGAATCACGTCGTACACGATTTCGCTCCTTCCGTTCCAAGAGACACCTTCACTTCTAGATCTCAAAACAAAAGGCCGCGACTCTCGTCGCGGCCTTGCGTTGCTGAGGAATCTCTAGTGACGTCCTCCGCCACCGCCGTGGCCACCATGTCCGCCGCGGCCGTCGCGCCGGCGTCGGCTAGCTCCGCCTGCAGGGCGCCCGCCGGGCCGTCCGCCGCGACCGCCACGGTCTCCGCCGCGATCGGGACGATCGTTAGTGCTGCTCGCGACGTGTTGCGGCGCTGCTTCCCGGTTGAAATTCGGCTCATCACCTTCAGCAAAGTCAGCTCCGCCTTCGATGGTTAACGCAGGAACGCCTGCCGCAACAGCTTCTGGCTGGACTTCCGCGCCGCCCTCGGGCGGAACGACTCCGCCTCCCATCTTTGCGCGCTGTTCTTTCAGGATAGCTTTGCGCGACAGGCGGATTCGGTTGCCCTCGACCGCCAGGACTTTCACCAGCACCTGATCGCCTTCTTTCAACTCGTCGCGAACATCTTTAATGCGGTGCTCGGCGACTTCGCTGATGTGCAACAGGCCTTCGGTCCCGGGAATGATTTCGACGAATGCCCCGAAATCAGCCAGGCGCGTTACTTTGCCCAGATAAGTCTTCCCTACTTCGGCGGTCGCAGTCAGATCGCGAATGATCTGCAACGCCTTGTTGGCCGAAGCTTCGTCGTTTGACGCCACATTGATCTTGCCGGTATCCTCGACATCGATCTTGACGCCGGTCTGCTCGATGATCGAGCGGATCATTTTTCCGCCGGGCCCAATCACGTCGCGGATCTTGTCCACCGGAATCTGCAGAGTGTATATACGCGGCGCATAAGCCGAAACTTTCTCGCGCGGCACGCCGATGGCTTCGTTCATCTTGTCGAGAATGAATAAGCGCCCGCGATTGGCCTGGGCCAGGGCTTCGCGCATGATCTGCGCCGTAATGCCGCCGACCTTGATATCCATTTGCAGAGCAGTAATGCCGTTTTTGGTGCCGGCAACTTTGAAGTCCATATCACCGTAGTGGTCTTCTGCGCCGGCGATGTCGCTCAGAATGACGTATTGCTCACCTTCTTTTACCAGGCCCATGGCGACTCCGGCGACCGGGGACTTCAAGGGTACGCCCGCATCCATTAACGAAAGCGACGCTCCGCAAACCGTGGCCATTGAGGACGAGCCATTGGATTCGAGGATGTCAGAGACCACGCGCATGGCATAGGGCCAGTTTTCTTCCGTTGGCAGCGCGAACGAGACTGCTCGCTCGGCTAGAGCTCCGTGCCCGATTTCACGCCGCCCGGCGCCACGCAGAAATCCCACTTCTCCAACTGAAAACGGAGGGAAGTTATAGTGAAGCATGAAGCGCTTCTTGGCTTCACCCTCGAAGACTTCGAGCCGCTGCATGTCATCGCTTGTGCCGAGAGTAGTGGTGACCAGCGCCTGAGTTTCGCCTCGGGTGAAGATTGCGGAGCCGTGCGTGCGGGGCAGGACTCCAACTTCAATCCAAATATCGCGGACCTCATCGAAGGCGCGTCCGTCAGGACGGCGTTTGTCTTTGATGACCTGCTCGCGGAAAATGCGTTCGCGCAGCGCCTCGTAGTAGTGCGTGAACTTCTTCCGGCCTTCCTCGTCATCCTCAGGGATCTCCGCGAGTTGCTGTTTCTTCAGTTCCCTGACCAGATTGTGACTCTCGGCCTTGGGATGTTTTTGGGTGTCGAGACGATCCGTCAGGTCAGCGCCTAGTTTCTTCAGGAGGCTGTCATAGTAGGCTTGATCAAACTCTGGTGCTTCGACTTTGCGCTTCGGCTTGCCGGCTTTGTCTCGCAGCTGGCTAATGGCGGCACAAATCTTCTTGATTTCGGTGTGGCCGAATTCGATGGCATCAACCACCGTTTCCTCTTTCACTTCCTTGGCGCCGGATTCGATCATCACGATTCCGTCCGCGGTGCCGACGACCATGATGTTCACCAGGCTGTCACGCATCTCGTTATAGGTCGGATTGATGATGAACTGTCCATTCACCAGGCCCACGCGCACTGCGCCGATGGGACCTAGAAATGGGATATCAGAGATCGTGAGCGCGCAGGAGGCGCCGTTGATGGCAGCGACGTCGGGATCATTTTCCGTGTCAGCGGAGAGAACGAAGGCGATGACCTGGGTCTCGCACTTGAATCCCTCGGCGAAGAGTGGCCGCACTGGTCGGTCGATCTGCCGGCTGGTGAGAATCTCGCGTTCGCTGGGACGGCCCTCACGTTTGATGAAGCCCCCGGGAATGCGTCCACCCGCGTAAGTGTACTCGCGGTAGTCGACGGTAAGCGGGAAGAAATCGATTCCCTCCCGCGGGTCGGGGTTGGACGTGGCCGTGGCGATCACAACGTTGTCGCCCATTCGAACGACGGTTGAGCCGTGTGCCTGCTTGGCCAGTTTTCCGGTTTCGAACGAAATCCGTTTGCCCCCGGCTAGTTCAACAGAAACTTCTTGTTTCATTGGTTTTTCCTTCTTCAGGAGAGCGAACGCTTGCAGCAGTAAACCGCAGCGTAACCCGTCAGTGAATACCAGTTCGCGATTTCCAGTGAGGACGGGAACGCAACCTGCTTTTGCCTCATTCAGCCGCCAAACACACTACGGCCCGGTCCCGATGGCGTAGGAACAAACAGCCCAACAGAAACGGCCCTTTACTTTCGGAGGCCGAGTCTTTGAACAACCGTCTTGTAGCGCTCGGAATCGTATTGTTTGAGGTAGTCGAGCAAGCGCCGACGCTTGCTGACCAGCATGAGAAGACCGCGACGTGAACCGTGGTCCTTCAGGTGCGTTTTGAAGTGCTCCGTCAGTTGACCAATGCGTTCGCTCAACAGAGCGACTTGGACTTCTGGACTGCCCGTATCGGTGGGATGGGTCCCGTACTGATCAATGAGGGATTTCTTTTGCTCTCTGGCTAGCACTAACCTGGTGCACTCCTTCTAATTTTTTACTCTTTCGTTGTATGTCATTGAGGGTAACACGGGTGTGAGCAGGGTGTAAAGATTGGGGTGGGTTCGTGGGGTGGGTTCGTGGGGTGGGTTCGATTTGGGTTCGATCGCAGTGCAGCCGGGTACCCCAGGTCTCGCCGGTTTTGCGAGACCTGGGAGGGACCTATCGGGATGTCACCTGAAGACGGTTTATCACCCAATGTCGGTGTCCTTCACTTGTCACTGGGCCTTCCTTTCCCAAGCAGTATCAACGGATGTAGCTAGAAACCATTCCCAGGTCTCGCAAAACCAGCGAGACCCGGGGCACCCTCATGTTCTTATTTCAGTTTTTTTGATCAGCGCGAGGCGTGGGCCACCCGCCAACGTGCTTCGCCACGAAGCTTGGGGTAGTGGGCTACTTTGAATTTGGCCAGCGAACGAAAGCCAAAAAATAAAACATCACAAAATTAGCAAATGGGATTGGCATCAACAGGGAAAGCCAAGGGCTGAACCCTGCTCTCTTGAAGATTCTCCAGAAAGGAATCATAAACAAACTGATGTAGCCGACCAAGCAACACATCCAAACAAACACCTTTATGATGTCCATAATTTATCGTGTTTTACGCCGTTCTTTCTGCCCTGGTAGACCACAACCAGCTCAGGTCAATCTTGACCGTCAATCCTTGAAAAGACTATCGAATGCCCGGCGGGCATCATCGGGACGGGAAACGCTGCCGGTTGTGGTCTGCTTCTCCACGCGCACGCTGATTGAATAGAAGGTGCAGTCGTTGCGCGCATCCTTCTTCGCGATTCTTTCAGGCACCGGTTGCGTGCATTCAAAGCGGCTGGAAGGATCAAAATGCGAGCACTGCTTGCAGGAGTGGAGCTCAAATCCACATTTCGGACACGGGCCTAGCGGCTCCGAAACCAAGGTGAGCAAGGTGCCGCACTGGGCGCAGCGGGAAACGGAGTGAGTCCCAGCCATTTGAATTGGCTTGGGGCCGAACGTGTCCTTCCGGACAGGTCGCTCCGACGACGGTTTCTGGCGTTCACCACCGCTGTCCTGATATCCGTGCTGGCGATACTTGCGATCGGACAAGGCCTTCTCCGCGTGGGCACTAAAGATTGGACTGAACACTTAAAGATAAAGACTGGACCTGAACATTCTCTCTCGGGCAAGCCCAGAGTACAAGCCCAGGCCGAGAGTCAGGGTTTGTGTCCAGCCGGGTTAGCGGTGGCGTGGGTTCCGCTTTGCCGAAATTCGAAGGTCAGGATCCATTCATTCCCTGCATCGCTATTGGCCTTCGCTGGGGCGAACTTCCACTTGCGCGCTGCCTGCAAGGCGAGATTCGCAAAGTATTTGCTGGGGCCCGGGGAAACAAAGTTCGCATTCGACACATCCCCGGATGAATCCACTGCAACTCGGACTTTCACGCGAATGGTGCCTCGAATCGTGTTTCTCGATCCTCGGGAAACATCTGGCAGCACCTGCTGGACAACCCCGTTTGCGGCACCAGCCTGAGTGGAGTCGGAAGTCGACGACGGCCCCTGTGGAGAACTGGGGAGCGACGGCTGCCCGACATGCGGAAGTTGGATTTGCGGTCGCATGACCACTAGCGGAGGATGCGATGGTTTAAAGATTGCCCAAGCGGCCAGCACTATCAGGACCACTACGACGGCCACAACCGCCCATCCAAGCTTTCCGAACGTAGTTTGGCTGGGGCCGACGGTTTGGGTCGTTGGCGCTGCCGACGACGCTGGCTGTTCCAGTCGCCACGCGATTTGGTCAAGCGACCATCTCTCTTCGGGACTGCGACGAAGGCAATGCCGGGCAATGTCAGAGAATGGCACAGGCAGCGATTGAGGGAGCAGGAGCTCTCCCCCTGGCGTTGCCTCTCGAACTGGCGGACGCTGCGTCAAGACTTCGACTAGGGTCATGCCTAGCGACCACACATCTCCAGCGGGAGAGAGGCCCGTGCTTCTGGCTTCCGGAGGATCGTACAGGCTTGGCGTGAAGCCCGCTCCACTCACCTGGTCCGCGCGGACCACTCCGTCGGTGGAAACCTTGAGCTGGTCTCCGGTTGCCATGATATTGGCAGGCTTAAGGTGGCCGTGGACAAAACCCTTGCCGTGAAGATACCGCAGGGCATCCAGTCCGGGCGGAAGCATTTCGCGGGTCTCCGCAGCCGTGAGGGGCCGGCTGGAGAGGACCAGGGAGAGGTTTTCGTCGGCGTATTCCATTACCACGTAGAGGTATGCGTTGTTCTCCAGCTGGCAACGGCCCATCTCAAACATACGAATCAGGTGAGGATGGGAAAGTTTGGCAGCGGCCTCCCATCGCGAGAGCTGAATGCCTGCGTCTACGGCGGTTGCCGGGATGAGCTTGATGGCCGCCTTCTGAGGCTCCTCCTTCCGCTGGGTGAGAAACACGGTGCTGTGGTCGGACTGGCCCAGGTAGCGGAGCAGAGGGAATTCTCCATTGACGACCTGGCCCTCCCAGGGTTTCCTGACCTCGCTCATGTTGTTCCTCGTCGCCATCACTGACCGTCATTGTATGCGAAGCAGCAGCAGCCCACTACTCGGGCCCACTCGGGCCCATCGTGAATTGTATTTCGCCATAGCGGGTGCTAACATCCGTCTGATGCAATCATTCTTGGAGGTCATATATGTCTGCCCGGAATGGAAGTGGAGTGCTGTGGTTTTTAGCTGGCCTGGGGATCGGCGCAGCGGTTGCCATCTTGTACGCGCCGCAGTCGGGCAGCGAGACCCGCGAAATTCTCATGGCGAAAGCTGAAGAGGGTCGCGAGTATGTTCGCAGTCGGGCGAAACAGGCTCGCGAGCAGGCTGAAGAATGGGCCGGTCGGGGAAAAGAAGCTTTTAATCAGCAGAAGGAACAATTTCGCTCCGCAGTAGATGCGGGACGCCAGGCGTACCGCGAAAAGACGACTGCTGAGAGCGGCGCAGAGAACCTATAACGGTCAGCTGCCGCCGTGAAACGAGTCTATGGAAACCTTGCTTATAGTTTTCATCGTTGTCACCGCGTTTGCCGTACTCGTCCAGGCTGGGATTCTTGCGGGCATGTATTTTGCCTTGCGCAAGACCAGCGCTAAAGTCGAATCCCTCGCCGAAGAAGTCAAGACCAAAGTCCTGCCCACTGCCGAACTGGCGCACGCAATGATGACCGAACTGCGGCCAAAGATTGAAAACGTGGTGGACAACGTAAGTGTTTCCACGACCATTCTACGGACGCAGATGGAACGAGTGGATGCAACTCTCACCGACATCATCGATCGCACCCGGTTGCAGGTGATCCGCGCCGACGAATTCGTCAATAGCACCATGGACAAGCTGGAGGAAACCCGCGAAGCGGTGCAGCGCACCGTTGTCTCACCAGTCCGCCACATCTCCGGCTTGATGCACGGCGTGACCACCGGACTTGAGGCATTCTTCTCCCGCCGCCGCGAGCGGAACTCGGCCACCGTTCCTCAAGACGAGATGTTTATCTGAAACCAGCTTTTAGCCACCTAGCTTTTAGCTGTTAGCCAGCCATCTTTCCGGTTGCGAGTTCTGTACACCGATAACAAACATCGTTATCATCGCCCGCATGCCTGCATACGCTTACGGAATTCTCGTGGCCGGAGTGATCGTCTGGTTCACTCCGTTTGTTATGGCGCATCGTAAGGTTGGTGCCGCCGGCACCGTAGATCGGCGCGCCCGCTGGGGTGTCCTGCTGCAACTGGTGGCCTACTCTTTGCTTTGGCAAGGACATTTCTGGATCCGGCCGCTCCCCATCTGGCGCACATTGGCCTGCATTCTTCTATTGGCCATTGCAGCCGCGCTTTCCTGGACGTCCTCGAGCGCCCTCGGAAGCCACTTGCGTGTGGACGCAGGCCTCGGCGCGGAACACCAGCTTGTGCGTTCAGGACCGTACGGCCTGGTCCGGCATCCGATTTATACATCGATGCTGTTGGTGTTGTGCGCAACCGCGGTGGTCATCGCGCCATGGCAGCTCTTTCTGGCTTCTGTTCTGCTGTTCATAGCGGGAACGGAGATTCGCGTGCGTACGGAAGAAAAGCTATTGGCATCAAGATTCGGAGAAGATTTTCAGGTGTACAAACGAAGTGTTCCTGCTTACATCCCATTTCTCTGATTCTCGGGGAATCTTGAACCACAGAGAACAGATAGCATCTCCTAAAAATCCTTGTCATTCCGACCCGACTTCAGCCGGGGAGGAACCTGCTGTTGCCGACAGTGACGGTGCTGCCGGGGAAAGCAGGTTCCTCATGGCTGGAAGCCATTCGGAATGACAAGGGGAGAATAACTGGGATAAGGGAGAATTGAATTTCAGAAACTAACTAATCCAGCCGCCGCCCACAACCACGTCGCCATCGTAGAACACGGCCGCTTGTCCAGGAGTGATGGCGCGCTGGGGCTGATCCAAGGTGACGAGAATTTCATCTTCGTCAGACTTCTCAATCAGCGCCGCGGCCGGCTCGTGGCGATGGCGAATCTTTACGCTGACTCGCATGGAAGCGTGCAGGTCATCCACCGAAATTAAGTTGATCCGATGAACGCGCAAGGTATTGGAATACAGGTTTTCTCCGCCGCCTACTACCACTTGCCTGGCGTCACCCTTGATCTGGAGCACGTACAGTGGCGAACCGGTTGCCACGCCCAGACCCTTGCGCTGCCCAACGGTAAAGTTGTGAATGCCGCTGTGCTCGCCGATTACGCGGCCATCGGTTGTGACCAACTCCCCAGCGGTATCAGGGAGTGACTCGCCCTGCTCGGCGAGATATGCGTCGAGAAAATTCTTGTAGTCGCCGCCGGGAACAAAACATATCTCCTGCGAATCCGGCTTCTCGGCGAGGGCGAGCCCATGCTTGCGCGCAAGCTCGCGGACCTCGGGCTTGGTCATCCCCCCAAGAGGGAATAGCGTGCGGCTGAGCTGCTCCTGACTCAATCCGAAAAGAAAATAAGTCTGGTCCTTGGAATGGTCCGCGGGACGCTTCAGCAGCCAGCGATTTCGCTCTGAATCGAATTCCACGCATGCATAATGACCGGTCGCCACGGCATCAGCGCCAATCTGCTGCGCAACCGTGAGCAATTGATCGAACTTCAGGTGATTGTTGCAAAGACTACATGGAATCGGGGTGCGTCCTGACAGATACTCCTGAACGAACGGACGAATAACATCCCGCTCGAAGCGATCCTCATGGTTGACGACGTAATAAGGGATACCGATCGTCTCGGCTACGCGGCGGGCATCGTACACGTCATCAAGTGAGCAGCAGCGGCCCTTGACGGACTCCGGCATGCCCTCGTGTCCCGCCAAACGGCGCTGGTTCCAGAGTTGCATGGTCAGTCCGACGACTTTGTAACCCTCCGCGCACAACATGGCCGCAACGGTCGAAGAGTCAACTCCTCCCGACATGGCAACTGCGATGGTCTTCGTCTCAGACATAGAGAAACAGCGACTGGCGCCGCAATCAATTATATAGACGCAGTCGAAAACAAGTTGCCGACAATCATGCCCAACGACTGCGCGCGTGACAGACAGCGCTAGCGCGGGTAGTCTGTAGTTATGCAGGAGCAAGAAATCCGGGAACGACTCAAAGGCCTGAAGCTGGAACTATCTGAAATTCAGAGTTTGAACGCTGAATATTCCCAGGCAGTGCGGACGGTCACAGCGAAGTACGCTTACGACCGGCGGCGAGAACGGCTGGAGCAAATTGTCCAGGAACTCGCACTGCTTGGCGATCGAAAAACGCAGTGATTTCTTTACGTACCCACGGCTGTCCGGTTGTTGTACACGGGCGATAACTCGCGGAGCCTTGCCACCGAAGCTGGAACCAGCTCGGTTGCCAACTCCACATCCTGCTCCACGTTCTGCTTGCCCAAGCTGAAACGGATGCTCGCGCGTGCACGATCCGGACGCAAACCCATCGCGGTGAGCACATGTGAAGGCTCTATGGCACCGGAAGAACAAGCCGCGCCGGTTGAGACTGCCAGCCCTTTCAGGTCGAGCGAGATTACCATCGCCTCGCCCTCAATGTAGTCGAAGTAAATGTTCGACGTATTGGGCACGCGCGGCGCGCTCGCACTGTTTACGCCGGCTGCTTCGACGTTCTCCAAAATCGTCGTCTCCAGCCGATCGCGCAGGGATGCAATTCGGCTGACTTCACCATTCTCCAAACCCGTGACTGCGAGTTCTGCCGCCTTGCCTAATCCAACAATTCCCGCGACATTTTCCGTCCCCGCGCGCCTCGAGCGCTCGTGACTGCCGCCGTAGAGCATCGGTTCGAGAGTTGTTCCCTTGCGGACATACAGCGCGCCCACGCCTTGCGGAGCATGTAATTTATGGCCGGAGATCGAGAGCAGGTCACAACCAATTTCTTTTACGCGGATGGGGACTTTGGAAGCGGCCTGCACCGCGTCGGTATGAAAATAGACATCGGCTTCGGCGCAAATCTTTCCAAACTCTTCGACCGGCTGCACGACGCCGGTTTCGTTGTTCGCAAACATGATCGTTACCAGCCTCGTGTTCGCTCGCAACCCATGGCGGAGATCATCCGGATCAACCAGGCCGCGGCCATCCACCGGCAGATAGGTGACCTCGATTCCCTTCTCTTCCAAATGCCTGCAAGAGTTGAGCACGGCATGATGCTCGATCGTCGAACTAATAACGTGATCGCCAGGACGCGCCAGGCCCGGATTTACTAAACCTGGGTTAATCAAACCAAAGACGGCCAGATTGTCGGCTTCGGTGCCGCCGCTCGTGAAAACGACTTCTGCCGGCCTGCATCCGAGCAGCTTGGCTACCGACTCCCGCGCGCGCTCAACTGCCGCCCGCGTCTCCTGCCCATGATGATGGATAGAAGATGCGTTCCCGAAATGCTCGCCAAAGTACGGACGCATGGCCTCCAGAACCTCAGGCAGTACGGGCGTGGTGGCGTTATTGTCGAGATAAACCCGCCGCATATGATTGATATTCTACGCCGCGAGGTGAGTGGCCGCCTCCCACGAGATGCTCCCCAACACTCTTCTGACGCTTCTCAGACGATTACAAGTTCCCGATGCACAAATTACAAATTCCCGATTTCCCGCTGACATCTGCGCGGCCGGCTTCCACTAACTTCCGAACAGCGCAGGAATTTTTTCTCGCGCTCAATTCAAGAAACTTCCGGAACTGGGTAAAGGGATCGGAGAGGGCATTCGCGGCTTCAAGTCGGCCATGAAGGAACGCGCGCAGCCGCCCGAAAAGACCTCAACGCTGGAAAAGACAACAAATATCCCGAGAAGTGTTCTAATTAGAAGAGCCGCTCTCTAGAGGTACTTATGTCCCGTCCCAACTTCCAGCGGATTTCCGTAGCAATATTGTTCTTACTCGCTTCCCTTCCAGTGTTCTCGGACTCGCAAGTACGTATCGTGCGGCTCAGCTACATCGACGGCAGCGTGCAGATCGCGCGCGATTCCGAACAAGGTTATGAGAAGGCGTTGCTAAACCTGCCGATCTCGCAAGGCACGAAGCTGCGGAGCATGGACGGCGGGCGCGCCGAAGTGGAGTTTGAAGATGGCAGCACCATCCGGCTGGCTCCCAACAGCGCAGTCGAGTTTCCCCAACTTTCGCTACGTGACTCCGGAAGCAAAGTATCGGCAGTGGAAGTGAAACAGGGCACCGTTTACGTCGACTTCGCCAGCGCGAAGCATGAGGAGTTCATGGTGCTGTTTGGCCACGAGAAACTTATGCTTACCCATTCCGCCCACCTGCGGATCGGTGTCGACGATGAAGACGCGACGGTCGTGGTGTTTAAGGGTGACATACAAATCGAGGGCGCTTCGGGGACAGTTAACGTAGCCAAGAACCAGACCGCAGATTTCGATTTGTCGGATTCGGATAACGATCGCCACACGCTGGCCAAGAGCATTCAACAAGAACCGTACGATGATTGGAACAAGCAGCAGGACCAATATCATCTGCGCTATGCCAGCAACTCGTATACCAGCTACTCACCCTATGCCTACGGCGCGAGTGACCTCGGTTACTACGGCAATTTCTTCAATGCGCCCGGCTACGGCATGATGTGGCAGCCGTACTTTGCGGGCATGGGTTGGGACCCGTTTATGGATGGGGCGTGGGCGTTCTCTCCCGGCTGGGGTTTCGGCTGGGTCTCGGCGTATCCGTGGGGGTGGACTCCTTATCATTACGGAACTTGGGTTTTCTTGCCTGGGTATGGCTGGGCATGGCAACCGGGCGGCGCTTGGACCACTTGGTATGCCCAACCCCGTATTTTGAATCCGCCAAAAGGTTTTGCTCTGCCCCAAGCTCCTGCAACCGGCACGAAGACCGTCACAGTGAACCACGGACCAGCACCGACGTTGGCGAATCAATCCGGGAGCAAGCTTGTGATCCGCAGTAATTCTGCGGGTCTGGGCGTTCCCCGCGGTGAAATCACCGATCTCGCAAGAATTTCCCAACAGGCGCAGCAGCGCGGGAAGGTAAGCATTCACACTACGCCAGTGTCGCAGACGCCTTCGTGGGGGAGGGGTGACGGAATCAGTCGGGGTTCAGCCTCGAGAGGTGCAGAACCGTCATCGCGCGGAAACAGTGCGTCTGAACCAGCAACCACTCACACCGCGCCGCCGCCCAGTTCGTTGGGTCGAGCACATAAGTAGAAATTGTCGAGTCTTAGATCAACGCGGTATAGGCCACACTACCGCCGCTCGATCGGCACCCAATGCTGAGGGTAGGCGGGACCGATGTAGTCGGCGCGGGGCCGGATCAGGCGGTTGTCGTCGAGTTGCTCAATCACATGCGCGCTCCAGCCACTAATGCGTGATACAGCGAAGATGGGCGTAAACAAGTCAACATCGATTCCGAGGACGTGATACGTGGATGCCGAGTAAAGATCCACATTCGCATTCAGCTTCTTCTCCGCCTTTACAAACTGCTCGATTTTGCATGACATCTCAAACCACTTAGGCTGGCCACTGGATCGCCCCAAGTCTTCAGACATTTTGCGCAGATGCGTCGCCCGAGGATCTTCGGTGTGATAGACACGATGTCCAAACGCTGGAATCTTCTTCTTTTGCGCAAGCATTGCCCGCACATACTCAACCGGGTCGGCTCCGCGAGAATCAATCGTCTCGAGAAGGTGAAAAGCGGCCTCGTTCGCGCCGCCGTGCAACGGGCCTTTGAGAGCGCCGATGGCCGAAGTGATGGCCGAGTGCATATCCGAGAGCGTAGCCGCCGTCACGCGGGCGGCAAAAGTGGAGGCATTCAGCTCGTGATCGGCATGCAATATCAGAGCAATATCGAAGGCACGTTCGGCGGTCTCGGAGGGACGCTTGCCGTTCAGCATTAACAGGAAATTCGCCGCGTGCGAAAGCGAACGATCCGGCTCAATGACGTCTTTTCCCTTGCGCAGTCGGTCATACGCGGCCACGATCATCGCGATCTGTGAAGTCAGGCGGATGGCCTTGCTCACATTGGCGGCGTGATCGTTACTTTTCTCTTCGCGATCATAGAGGCCTAGCGCGGAAACCGCGGTGCGCAGGACATCCATCGGCATAGCGCCCTTGGGCGTGTTGCGGAGGAAATCGAGGATGGCGGGATCCAGCTTACGTTCTGCGGCCAGCCGTCCGTGCAGTTCCTGCAGCTCATTCCGCCCTGGTAACTTGCCATCCCACAGCAAATAACAGGTTTCTTCGAAGGTTGAGTTGTCGGCCAGTTCGTGGATATCAATCCCGCGATAAGCAAGCACCCCAAGGTCGCCGTCGATGTAGCAAATCTTGGATTTGGTGGCGACCACGCCCTCCAGCCCTTTGGGCGCGTGCACGGTAGTCAGACTGGACATTTTTCCTCGCTCATTTACCAGGATTCGCTGTGTGGCCGCACGAAAGAGGTCGTGCCGTCGCCACTAACTTTTATACGCCAAAAAGCCGCAAGTTTCCAAGCTGGGCAGCGTTCCCCGAAAGTACAGGTACCGCTTGAAACCTGGATGCAGCATGAGAGTTCCCGGTTACAATCGAAATATGCGCTGGGGTGTCCGCTTCGCAACCGTACTTGTGTTTGCCGGCGCGGGCTTGTGCGCAGACCAGCAGCCTGTCCCACTTCTGCCTTGTCCACCAAACGCCAGCGATGCACAGTGCAATCCTTCCCGGCACGATTTGAAAGACGCCAAAGCCGCGTTTGTGCGCGGAGTGAAGCTGCAGCCAAGTGCTCCTGACCAGGCATACGTGGAATTTGATCGTGCCACTCAGTTGGTGCCGCGCAATTTGGAGTACGTCACGGCCCGTGAAGTGGCGCGTCAGCAATTGATTTATAACCACATCGAGCGCGGCAATTCCGAACTTGAATCCGGCAAGCAAGTGGAAGCTCTGGCTGCTTTTCGTAGCGCCATCAATCTGGATCCCGCTAATCAGTTTGCGCAGCAACGCCTGCGTGATGCTCTTGGCGATTCTCTGCCCGTGCCCGCGGCTCCGCCCAGTGTTGTGGAAGAATCGCCCGAAATCCGGCTGGCGCCGAACTCCAACCACGCCAGCTTTCATTTCCGCGGAGACAGTCGTGAACTGTTGACGGCCATTGCAACCGCGTTCGGCGTCTCCGCCCAAATTGAAGACTCCGTCACTTCACGCCGGGTGTTTTTCGACCTTGATGACGTTGATTTTTACAAGGCAATGCTCATCGCCGGACAGCTGACCAAAACATTCTGGACTCCACTGGCCGACAAGCAAGTCCTCATTGCCGGAGACACACCGGATAACCACCGCCAGTACGAGCGCTTGGCAATGCGCACATTCTACGTCCCTGGCGCGACCACGCCCACCGCACTGACCGACGTCATGAATCTTTTGCGGAATTTGTTCGACATTAGGTTCATTACTCCCAACGCGGCCTCTTCAACTCTGGTTGTTCGCGCGCCGCAGAACCTGCTGGATGCCGCCACCCAGTTTCTGGAGAAGCTGGACACTACACGCCCGCAAGTCATGCTCGATATTCACGTGTACCAGGTCAGTCACACGCTCACGCGCAATATAGGGCTGCATATTCCCTACCAATTCAACCTGTTCAACATTCCGGCCAGCGCACTTGCCGCCGTGGCAGGGCAAAACATCCAGGATTTGATTAACCAATTGATTTCGAGCGGCGGCATCAATCAGGCGAACAATTCTGCGATTTCGGCGCTTCTGGCACAGCTCCAGGGCCAGCAGAACTCCATCTTCAGTCAGCCGCTCGCGACCTTCGGCGGCGGCAAAACTCTCACTGGAGTGAGCCTGGACCAACTCAGCGCGCAGCTCTCTTTGAACGAAGGATGGATCAAGACGCTGGACCACGCCACGCTACGAACTTCTCAAGGCAATGACGCCACATTTCGCATGGGTTCACGTATCCCGATTTTGAACGCAAGCTTCGCTCCCATCTTCAATACCTCGGCCATCAGCAGGGTCCTCCAAAACAATACCTTTCAAGCCGCATTCCCTTCGTTTAGCTACGAGGATCTCGGGCTTTCGATCAAAGCGAAACCCGCTGTAACTTCTGGGTCGGATGTCAGCCTGCAACTTGAAATCAGCTTGCGAGCGCTCTCCGGAGCATCCTTTAACGGAGTGCCGGTGATCGGCAACCGCGAGTACAAAGGCACCATTACTTTGCTGGATGGGGAGCCGGCGGTTGTCGCGGGCCAGGTCACTCGTAGCGAAACTCGCTCTCTGAGCGGGATCCCAGGTCTTGGTCAGGTGCCGGGGCTCAACAAGGTTACTGCGACCAACAGCAAGCAATATGAATATGACGAACTGCTGGTTGTGATCACCCCTCACATTACAAGCCGCAGTATGGGACAAGCGTCGGAAATTTACCTGCCGAAGTAATGGTCATCCGTCCCGGGAATGAGCAGATGAGGGCGCGGTCAGCACCGGAGCACTAAGTCTTCACTTCTCTTTCGCCGAAAACTCCACCAACTGCTTCAAGACATCATAATTATTTCCATTCACTCCCACAGGTCTTCCATTGATAAACAAAGTCGGAGTGGCGTTCACATCAACGGACTTGCCCAGATTCACCGAAGCTTCAACCCGCGCCTGTGCTTCCGGAGTGGCAGAGCACGCAGCAATGTCCGCTCCCTTCACTCCAGCCTTGTCCGCCAATTCTGTCAGCTTCTGATCGACATTCTCGGCTGTGATTTGCGCCTGCTCCTCATAGACGCTGGAAATAAATTTCCAGAACGCATCACTTGAACTCTTCCCCACGCAATCGGCATAGGCAGCGGCCTTTTGCGCCCAGTTGTGCATGGGCAAAGGAAAGTTTTGAAAAACCAGACGCACGTTTTGATTGTCGTTCATCAATCTTTCAATCGTGGGACTCGCTTCTTTACAGTGAGGGCACTGCAAATCGCTGAACTCGACGATCGTGACTGGAGCGTTCGCCGGGCCGCGGACGGGCCCTGTGACCTTCTTTTCAAGCTCCAGCCGGGTTTCTTCAAAGGGATGTTTGCCGAACGGAATGACGTCGCCAACCACCGCGTGCTTGCCATCCGCGGTGACAAAGAATTTCTGTCCGCCCTGTCCTTGCGGGCCGCTGATCTGTACATTCACTTCGGCCAAGCCTTCTGCCTTGCTGGGCTGGATACTGGCAATCTTCCAGGTAACTTGAGGGTCGTACCCGAAGGTCTCATGCAGAAAGGCAGTCACCGCATCTTCCGACGGCAGATTGGTGGCGAGCGCGGCGCTCGGTTCTTGCCTGGCCGGAACACTGGACTTCGTTTTCGAATGTGTTGCTGGCTTCTGCTGTGCCTCCGCCGCAATAGCGAAGATCAGCAGCACAGAACTTACCACTAATGCTCGAAGCATATCTTTCCTTTACTTAGATGTCGGCCTTGGCGGCAATCGGGAAACGCCGTCCATAACCAAAAGCTTTGGGAGAAATTTTTATTCCCGGAGCCGCTTGCTGGCGTTTGTACTCGTTTCGTTCGACCATCCGGATCACACTCTTCACCAGTTCCAAATCAAAGCCGTGGTCTCGCGAAATCTGTTCGGCCGAATGCGAATCCTCAACGTAGTCTTCCAGAATAGCATCCAGAGTTTCGTAGGGCGGCAGCGAGTCGCTGTCCCTTTGGCCGGGACGGAGCTCGGCAGACGGCGGTTTTTCCAAGCTCGCTTGCGGAATCACTGGCTTCCGCGAATTCACATAGCGGCTCAAGCGGTACACCATGGTCTTGGGGACATCGTTGATGACCCCGAGTCCACCCGCCATGTCGCCGTAGAGCGTGCAGTAACCAACACCAAGCTCGCTCTTGTTGCCGGTGCTGAGCACTAGAGCGCCAAATTTGTTCGAGAGCGCCATCAGCAGCGATCCCCGAATTCGCGATTGGATATTTTCCTCGCTCACATCTTCCGGATATGTCTTGAACACTTCATGCAGAGCGATCCGATAGCTGGCAAAGATGTCAGTGATGCGTAGAATCTCGAATCGAACCCCGAGATTTGTGGCCAACTTTTGCGCGTCGTTGATCGACCCCTCCGACGAATATGGCCCCGGCATTCCTACGCCGATCACGTTCTCCGACCCCACAGCATCCGCAGCGATGGCCGCGGTGAGCGCAGAGTCGATGCCGCCGCTCAAACCGATGATCACCTGCCGGAAGCCGCACTTGCGCACGTAATCGCGCGTGCCCAGGACCAGAGCCGCATAGATGCTGGCTTCCTCTCCTTCGACCTGCGCGTGCAGTTCTCCGTCCAGCGAGTCGGGGTCGAAAAAGACCAGGTCTTCTTCGAACGACTTGGCCTGCGCGATCACGTTCCCTTCCCGGTCGAATACCATGCTGGAACCGTCGAAAACCAGGCTGTCGTTTCCCCCGACCTGGTTCACAAAAACCACCGGAACGTGATCATTTCTTGCAATGGTCGCTAGCATTTCCCGACGCAGTTCACGTTTGCGCGCCCAGAACGGCGACGCAGAGATGTTCAGCACAAAATTGCCGCCCCCCTGCATCAGCGCCTCGACCGGATCAAAAGTGTACAAACGCCGGTTCCAGAAATGTTTGTCGTTCCACGCATCTTCGCAAATCGTGAGTGCCATCTGCTTTCCACAAAACTGGAAGAGTGACTGGCTCCGCGCGGGAGCAAAATTACGCATCTCGTCGAAGACGTCGTAGGTCGGCAATAGCATCTTCGACTGGACAAACGAAATGCGTCCGTCCATAAGCAGCGCAGCGGAATTCATCACGGACTTCCCGGTGTTCGCCTCGGCCGGCGTGACCAGCCCGCAGATCACTGCAATCCCGCGGGTCTCAGTGGCAATATGCTCCGCGGCTTCACGATTGTGAACTACAAAAGACGTGCGCTCTACCAGGTCTCGAGGCGGATAGCCGCAGACTGAAAGCTCCGGAAAGAGAACGAGTCCTGCGCCCTGGGACTTCGCACGCTGCGCAAAATCTACAATCTTTGCAGCATTCCCCGCGAAGTCTCCCACCGTGGGGTTAATCTGGCCCATCGCGATCTGCACACTTTTAGTGTAACGGCGGGAGGATTCTCCGCCAAGTCGCGCGGCTACTTCTCAATCGAAGACGTTTCGAACTGGGGAGGTGGGGCTGGTACATCGGGAATTGGAGTCGGACGCGATGGTCCTGAAGTTGGAGCATTGGGCGCCTCTTCCCCAGGACGGCGCAGAGTGGGCGCCTTTACTGGCCGGCTCTCTTTTTCCGCTGCCGTGGCCACTGTCGGGCCTTCGAGATCAACTTCTTTTTCGGTGCGCACGACCTTTTCGCCACCGACCTTCATGGTTTCCACGCGAATCACCTGGTCCGCGACAACCCGGACGAAATCCACATCGTGCGGAGGCTCGCCGTAAATCCAGTCTTCGTATTCCGTTTCGCCGTCCTTCTCCCGGATTTTTTTCTCCGGACGGCCTTTCGCGTAAATTACCATCTCGCGGTTCATGCCCACCAGCACTTGATGGTTCTTGATCGCTTCCTTTACTTTTGGCGGCACCGACTCCAGATACGCGTCCACGGCCGATTTCGAATCGAAATCGAAAACCGGCCACAGCATTTGCTTGACTTGTTCAACCGTCAGATCGGGAATGTTGTGCTCGAACACAAGATCTACGTAAGATCCCCGAGGATTGTTGATCGGGTCCCCTGGCGGTCCGCCTGGCGTTCCTCCCGCACCTCCGACCCCGACGGTCACGTGCTGATACCATTTCGTTTTTTTTACCGGGCCGCCATTGATTTCGAGATGAATGCGATCGTTTTTGAGGACGAATTGAGTTATCAGCGCGCGATCGCCCGCCTTGACCGAAGGCCCCCACATGGCGAGCAACCGACTCAGTGCTTCACCGTTAGGCGAGACTTTCCCACCTTTCAACGTCAGCCCGGTCTTTCCCATCGGAAATTGAGTGCGGATATAAACCAGGTCCGCATTGAAGGTCCGGATCAATTCGATCCGGTGCTGCTCAGTTAGAGGAGAGGACTTGTTGTCTCCTGCAGCGCAGGTCACGCCCACAAAGCACGTCACCAGGAGAACCAGAATTTGGCGCGGCCTCATACCACCACCTTTGCCAATTATAGACCTTTGATGGCAGGCCGGAGCATTGCCGCTGTATTGCCGAAACCCACAAAGCAAAGAGCACACCTCGCAGCCATTCCGCTCTCCTGCAGAACTGGCTACTGCACAGTGAAGTTAAGCTTGTCCAGATACACAGTGTAGGGCGTCGAGCTGCTGTTCCCGTCGAGCTGGTAGTTGATAGTAATTCCATACCAGTTGGTTGATGTCGGCGTGTCGTAGCGATCCAGGACGGCCGTATTCCCATTCAGAGTAATGGAGTGGAACAGGAGGTGGCCGCCCGACGTCCGCTGGACATTGAGGATCAAGTGATTCCAGGCATTACTCAGCGGCTTGCAGGGAATCCCGCTCTTGACCCAGTGCTGCGTCTGGTTGTTCCAAGTGTCCCATTCGTGGCCGCCCGCAATCCGGCATTCATGCCCCCAAATGTACGACTTCCCGCCGACGAACTGGTTGATGTCGAACTCCATAGCCTGGGAGACACTAGCATTTCCGACCCAGAAATACACGTCATAGGTGAAATTGTGAAGGCTGGGAACTAACGTGTGATTCCAATCTAGAAGCCCTTGGGAAGAGAAATCACCGATCAAATGGTTATTCCAGAGCACGTCGGCCCACTGGGTTCCGCCGCCATAGACGGTTTTGGTAGAGATGCTATCCATCGAAGGCGTGCTAATGTTCGCTGTCCATGACCACTTAAGCTGCGGACCCGAAGAGGTGCAACTGGAGCAAATGCCCCAGCTCGGAGGCACCAGGGCGTAACCCGTCCATCCGCTGTTCTTCTGCAGATTGGAGAAAGTTTTTCCGCCGCTACTGCTCGAGCCACTGACACTAATGGTGAGTTGGGCCGTGGCCGACCAGCCGCAGTTGTCCCACTCTTGGACAACTGGATAGTGAGTCCCAGAACTCAGGGAGAGGTATGTGTCCAGGCTAGAGCCATTAACCTTATACGCCAGCACACCCGGAGAGGTGTAGATTCCGATGGAAGCTACGCCCTTCGAGCAGGCCGGCGAACTGGCGCCAGCGACAAAGTGGACAGGCGAGCCAACGGTGGCGCCACTCCCCGGACTTGAAACGGTTACACCCGCGAAAGCAGGCAACGCGAATACTACGCACAAACACACTACGGCATACAGCTTCCCAACCCTCATCCCAACGTCTCCAGCAAAGATGTTTTTGTTAAACGGCTGCGAACAGTGCAGCTAAGTTGTGACGGATTGTAGGTTTGCAGCTACTTACCTTCAACGAAAAACAGCGCAGCAGCAACTCAGAAGTACATGTTCTGGATAAGAGGAAGTGCTTAGAAAAATTTAGAAGAACGCCTCACCGCGGAGACCGGGGGGTCACAAACTCTTTTCACACTCCCACTGGCGGAAGTCTCAGCCCGTCTCTCGCCACATGCAAGGGAAGCACACGGGCGCCTTCGTCGCCGATCGCAGTGGCCACGCGGCTTGCCGAACCCTTTTCGACAAGAAAAATTACGCAGCCTCCGCCGCCGGCGCCGCAGACCTTCGCTGCCTGACCACCTTGTTTCCCCGCAACTGCAATCAGTTTGTCAATCAGCGGAGTCGTAATGCCCGGAGCATTGCTGCGACGCAACTTCCACTCTTCGCGCAGCAGCCGGGCTACACCGTCCCAGTCGCCGCCAACAAGCGCCTGATGCATTGAACGCGCAATCGCTGCAATGCGCTCGAAGTTGCGGAATACACGTTTGTCGCCGTTGATATGCGACTTAAATACTTCCCAGTTGTTGATCCCGGACTTTCGTGGCGCTCCCGTATAAGCCAGCACGAATCGCGATTCGATCTCCTCCGGCATCACCGGCACAGCCTCGCGATGGATTCCGTCGGCATCGAGCCGGATCGCGCTCACTCCGCCGTATAGCGCCGGATAGTAATCCTGGCAGCCGGTAGGTACTTCGATGATCTGCGCTTCGACATTCTGCGCGATCACACGCATCTGCTCCAGTGTCAGATTACGATCGGTGAAGCGCGCCAGCGCAGCCGTGGTTGCGATCATCAAGGCCGACGATCCGGAGATCCCTGCTCCTGCCGGGGATTCCGAGTCGGTCTCGATCAGCGCGCCTTCTTTCGGCGCGAAGAACTGCAGCAGCCGTGCCGTAATCGGCAGCCGGAAGCGCTTCCCAGCCCGCAGTTCGTCAAAGCTCTCAAAATGTTCTTCCTTTTTCGTGTCCAGCGAGCGCAGGTGCAAACTCCGGCCTTTGAGCGGAGTCACGCGGCAGGTGGTAAGAATATTGACGGCGAAATTCAGGGTCAACGCGCCGGGGTGAAAGAGATAGAGCGGCCAGAGGTCAATGGTCCCTCCGGCGAGATCGGCGCGGCAGGGTGCCTGCGCGACAATCGTGGGGCCACCGGGCAAGTAGGTGTGTTTCCGCATCTAGGGTGAACTGCGGAATTATATGACAGGTGAGTAGAGGAACCTGTATAACCATCTTCAAATCTGATGAAAAGTCGTAAACCGATCACGAAGGGTTCCAGGTCCGAGAGCGACGAGGAGCATCTAAAGCGGGTGCGTCGAATCTGTGCGGCAATGCCTGAATCGACGGAAAAACTGTCGCACGGCGAGCGACTTTTTTCGTCCGCAAGAAGGTCTTTGCGATGTTTGCCAACAATCACCACAACGACGGGCACATTGGAGTGTGGACACCTGCCCCACCGGGTCTTCAACCGCTGGTGATCAAGAGTTCGCCGGAGACATTTTTCAAACCGCCCTACGTCGGGGTACGTGGCTGGGTCGGCATCGAGCTTGAGAATATCAGCGATGAAGAACTCGCTGCTCACATTCGCGAAGCCTGGCAGATGGTCGCACCGAAAAGGTTGAAGACGGCACGCGGCTATGCTTCGGTTAGGAGGTCAGGTTGAGAGCGCGCTTCATAGTGCCCCGCTCCTGCTGGATCTTCTGCTGCAACAGTGTAATGGAATAGATCAACTGCTCCGGACGGGGCGGGCAGCCGGGAACATACACGTCGACGGGAATGACCTGGTTCACACTTTGCACCAGCGCGTAGTTATTGAACACGCCGCCGGAAGTCGCGCAGGCGCCCATCGAAATCACCCACTTGGGTTCGGGCATTTGCTCCCACAGTTGCCGGATGACTGGCGCCATCTTGTTCGAAACCCGGCCGGCGATGATCATCAGGTCTGACTGGCGGGGCGAGGGACGGAAAACTTCCGCTCCGAAACGGGCAATGTCGAAACGCCCTGCGCCCATCGACATCATTTCGATGGCACAGCACGCCAAACCAAATGTCATGGGCCAGATGGAATTTTTGCGCATCCAGTTGACCACGTTGTCTACGGTGGTGAGCACGACGCCTTCCGGCGTGGGGTTGCCGTAGGCCAGCTCCTTGACCACTCGCTTGCCGTTTTCAATTTCTACGTACGGGCCAAAGTTAAGATCGCCACCCATGCTTTTATTCTACTTGCAGTTCGACGCAGAATCCAAGTCTGGGTAGACAGTCGGTCAGAATTTGGGCTTCCAACGTTCGCAAAATGCTTGACAACCGGAGTCTTTCCTGTAGCCTGTAGCACATCTTCCCCCTTGGCTCCTGGGCCTCTTCTGCATTTGCTGGATCGCAGTGAAACGCTAGTTGAGCCATTTCGACGGCCTCCAGTCCATTCTCCGCATCTCCACATACGACAAAGTCCTCCTGGGAAGTAAATAGAAGTAAATAAGTGACAAAGCGCTTGACGGATAAACTCATGGTCATCTGCAATCAATACCGATTTCACCATGGTGAAACACCTCCATAGCCTACGGTTTCGTGGACGATGTGGTCGCTTTGCGCCTCGGCGGTACAGTTCCGATACAAAGGTTCAGAACTAGCTTGGCGTGAAGGTACGGCAGCAAAAAAAGACGGATGCGGAAAGGCGGGAAAAGCGAAGCGTAGTCTCGCGGATTCCCGCACCCTGACATTTTCAGACGATACCGAATCCTAAGCTGCATCAATCAGGTGAACCGTGTAGGACGGGGCCAAGCCAGAAGTGAGTTGCTCCTAAGGTGCTCGCTATCAATTCCTGCAAGACCGCAAATTTGCGTGTTACAGGCAATGTGAAGGAGACTGCTCTGGATGCGACGGGCAATGCGGACGTTACTCCGTCGTTGGCGAACAAGCATTACATCAACAACGGGAAACTCGGTTCAAAAGTATCGGATTGGTATGCCTGCAACTTCCCGAAATGAAAGCGTGAAATTTATTGGTTGGCACTAGCAGACGATTTTCGAATTTTTTCGAGCCTTCCCGAATCGACCAACATCGGCCCAATTGGAGAATTGCCTGGCTGAGGGCGATTTTCTCGCCGACCTCAAAACTAATTCCCCAAGCTCGAAGCCTGTGTAGTCCCCATACATGGTTCGTCCCGCGAATCTCAGGATTCTCCCGATTGCGCCCGTTCGGGAGAAATGCGACGACTATAAGCCTGGCCGGGAAACGGGGTATCAGGACCATGGCACAGGAAAATGTGCGGCTTCGCTTGGAAGCAATAGATGGTTCGGCGCACAAAGAATATCGCGTTGACAATGGAAAAGTTGAGGTTCGCAGCTTGAATTCACGCAGCCGGTACGATCCACCCGAGAGTAACTGGCACCGGCTCACCCCCCAACAACTGGGAACTCACGTCGAGCGCAACACTGTGGTGGCTCAGTGGCTGGAACGTCGTCTCGGCTGGAGACGCTTGCTTCAGGCGTGTGTCAGTCAGGAACCGCACAATTGGAGAACTGCAGAAGACTGCGTAGATAGACACGCTGCGTGAACTTGGTTCAGAAGTGTTGGATGGGTATGCCCGCAAGTTCCTGAAATCACGGCGTGAATTTGTTGATCGGCCCTAGCAGACGATTTTCGAGCTTTTCTGCTTAATTCCGAGATTTTTGAACTAGCGCTTTCAGCAGCTTAGGATTGAATAACGCCGAATGGGTACACTCTAGCAGACGATTTTCGAACTCGGCCGAGTGCCCACGACCTCAGGTCGACCTACCGCTCGTTTTCTTCAACATCTTCCATACAGCTCGCGCGGCTACGCCCAACCCCACGTACAGAAGAAAATTGATTGGAGTAGCAATCATCAGCAACATTCCAAGAGGTCCACCCCCGTGCGCACCGCCAACCAGTGCCATCGAAACTGCGGCGGCAATCAGGATGCCCGGTACGCCCGCGAGCGATATCTGCCTGCAGAACGAATAACTCAGAGAGTGCCCTTCAGCCGGGCATGCGTAGGTCGCTGAAACAATGCCGCTGAGCAGTGCCGCAATGATGAGAATCTTCTTATTCAAAAGCTTTCTCTGAGCGCTCATTAGGACTTGCTACGCTGTTCCTCCGCCCAGCTTCAGGCGATCACACCACCTATCCTACAGATCCGTTCAAAAGTGCTGTATGGGTGTGCTTGCAAGTTCCTGAAATCATGAGGTCTTTTGATTGGTCGGGGAGAGAGGATTTGAACCTCTCCGACGATTGCGCCGTGGTCAACGTACGGCAACAAGTGAAAGCCAACAAGATTGTCGCCTGCCTGAAAACCGAGGCGGCCTGGCGTGACGTGGACCTTGATCCTCGAGTTGCGCATCTTCTTCGGGAATACGTCAAGGATCACAACCGGCTTGCTGTTCCCGTCACGATCGGGCTCTCCGCGGTCGTACTCGAACTTGTACAACCGCTTTCTGCGTCCTAAGCTTGAGAAGCTGGGATTCTACGTGCCTGGAGCAGGAGCACATTGTTTCGCCGATTTCGCGCCGCCCAGTTGAAGCGAGCAGCTTGTCCCGACGATCTGCGAAAGTTCTGGCTCGGTCATGCCAGCAGCGATATCTCAGATCAATACGCCCTACAGTTGTTGGAAGACGTGGAGCGGAGGAAGCCTGCTGCTGCGAGCGTGGGCCTTGGCTTTGAAGTGGCGGAGAGTCCCTGCAATTTCCACTACAGTGCGTTGGTGGAGGCAGCCGATCAGCCTCTAACTCGTTAAGAACAATCGAGCACGATCTTCCCGAACATCTGGCTCTTCTCCATGTACTCGTGGGCCGCGCGGGCTTCTTTCAGCGGGAATGTGCCATCCACAACTGGCTTCAACCTTCCGCTGAAAACGTGCTTCATTACTTCGTGCAGCTCACCCATAGTCCCCATGTAGGAACCAAGAATCGAAAGCTGGCGGGAATAGACGAAACGCAGATCAATGCCGACCTGCGGTCCGGTGGTCGCGCCACAAGTCACCAGAGTTCCGCCGGGCTTAAGCGAGCGCACGCTTTCGTCCCAGGTGGCTGGACCGACGTGTTCCATCACGATGTCCACGCCTTCTTTATTGGTGATCTTGCGAACTTCTTGTGAAATCTTCTGCTGGTAGTGATTGATAACATGGTCGGCGCCGAGTTCGCGGGCCCGCTCAGCCTTACGGTCGTCTCCCGCGGTTGCAATCACCGTACAGTGAAAGAACTTTGCGATCTGGATGCCGGCAATGCCAACCCCGGAGTTCGCTCCGATAACCAGAACTGTTTGCCCAGAACGAATCCCCGCGCGCCCGGTTAGCATGTGCCAACCGGTAGTGAAGACCAGAGGAACGCTGGCGGCCTGGTTGAAGTCCAAGTTCGAAGAATCAGGAATGGGAACTACGCTCACCGCCGGGACCGCAATCAGTTCGCAATTGCCTCCATCCACAGCATTGCCAAGCACGGTGAACGCACGGCACTGGTTCTGTAATCCGGCCACGCACTTCACACAGTGCCCACAGAAGTACATCGGCGCAAGCAGCACACGTTGACCGGGCTTGAATCCGGAGACGTACTCCCCGACTTCAATAATTTCGCCCGCAACATCGCTGCCGAGGATATGCGGAAGTTTCACTCCCGGCAGCCCTTTGCGGACCCACAAATCTAAATGGTTCATCGCGCAGGCTTTGACGCGAACCAGCACCTGGTCTTTGCGAAGTTGCGGGTCGGGGATGTCTTCGTAACGAAGAACCTCCGGCCCGCCAAATTCGTGGATACGAACAGCTTTCATGCGAAATCCCGCCGGAGATCAAGCTATCACAATCGCTTTCGCTTCTGCGTTTGACTTCCCTGCGTTTGACTTCCCTCCTCCGGCACCAAATAATCTCTCTGTGGACATATACGAGCACATCGTCCAACTACGCCAGCAGGGCCGCAGGGGCGCTGTCGCCACTATCGTCAATGTTCGCGGCTCGATTCCCTCGTTTGAGACGGCCAAAATGCTTGTCCGCGACGATGGCTCGATCATGGGCACTGTCGGCGGCGGATGCGTGGAGGCTGAAGTCTGGCAAGCAGCGCGCGAAGTGATGGAAAGCGAAAAGCCGCGTACTCTCACATTCAATCTGAATCAGAATCCGAAATACGACACTGGCCTGGTGTGCGGCGGAACGCTCGATATTTTCATTGAGCCGGTGCTGCCGCCCGCGTCACTTTATATTTTCGGAGCCGGCCATGTTGCACTCAGCCTTTATACAACCGCCAACAACGCCGGTTTTGATGTCAGCATCATCGACGACCGCGAGAGTTATGCCAACCGCGAGCGTTTTCCAGATGCCAAAGAAGTGATCGCGGAAGACTACAACACAGCCATGTCGCGGCTCACCCTTAACGAAACTTCCTATCTTGTGATCGTGACCCGTGGACATCGCGACGACATGCGTGTGCTGCGCTGGGCGGTGCAGACGCAGGCCCGCTACATTGGAATGATCGGATCGAAACGCAAGACGATTACGATTTTCCGTGAGCTGGTGAAGGAAGGCCTACCGGAGAATTTGTTTGAACGTGTGCATGCGCCCGTAGGACTCGATATCGGGGCCATCACCCCGGAAGAGATCGCCGTCGCCATTACCGCGGAATTGATCGCGGTGCGACGACGCGTGGAGCGGCCTCTGCCACACATGAGCTGGTTCCATTCGCGGAAGGCGGGTTCAATCGAATCTAACGAACAGTTGACAGAAGAAAAACCTTAACCACAGAGGGCACAGAGACACAAAGGAAATCTGGGTTTACTCTGTGTGCCTCGGTGTCCTCTGTGGTAAAGATTTGTCCTGGAGAAGTGAATGGCAACGCTGGGCCTGATCGAATACGCAGACGCGAGTCCTGAAGTTCGCGCCGTCTATGACGACATCATGGCAACGCGCAAAATCGACTGGATCAATAATTTCTGGAAAGCCCTGGCTAACGATCCGGTGACCCTCAAACGCACCTGGGACGACATTAAACAGATCATGGCCCCGGGCGCTCTCGACCCCCTCACCAAAGAGCTCATCTACGTGGCGGTCAGCGTCACGAATCAGTGCGCATACTGCATTGCATCACATACAACCTCGGCACGAAACAAGGGCATGACGGACGACATGTTCCGCGAGCTGATGGCGGTCGTGGGCATGGCAAACGAAAGCAATCGGCTGGCTTCCGGATATCAGATCGAAATTGACGAGCCGTTCAAGGTCTAAACATGGCACACAAATTCTCAACTTCTCATCTCGAGGACTCCATCGCACTGTTTGGCTTCTACAAGAAGATGGGTGAGGGCGCGATGGAGCAGGTCACGGACGAACAACTGTTTGCGACGTTGGATGAAGAGATGAACTCGATCGCAATCATCGTGAAGCACATGGCCGGCAACATGCGTTCACGCTGGACGGACTTCCTTAGGAGCGATGGAGAGAAGCCGGATCGCAACCGCGACACAGAGTTCGTGGAGCCACCCGCGACGCGTGAAGAGCTCTTGAAACGCTGGAACGAAGGCTGGGATAGAGTCTTTGGCGCGCTTACACCGCTTTCCGACTCAGACCTCGAACGCAGCGTCACGATCCGTGGCGAGCCGCACTCGGTGATGCAGGCCATCAACCGCCAGATTGCGCACTACGCCTACCACTGCGGACAAATCGTGTTTCTCGCCAAACACTTCAAGGCCAGCGACTGGAAATCGCTAAGCGTACCGCGAAACAAATCGGCGGAGTTTAATCGGAGAGTGCTGGCGGGAGAAGCCAGCCAGAGATGATTGCAGACTTTCAGATTGAAGATTTCAGAATGTAGATCAGCTTGCAGATTTCATAACTTCATTCCAAAATCTTCAATCTGAAATCTACAATCTGAACTTGAATTCGTGGGCTTTCATGTCTATCCGGCGGCCTCGGAAGCGCACTCCCTCAGCTTCGAGTCGCAGTCGCTGTTCCATTGCCGAGTCGCCGCGCAGTTTGATTTCACCGCCCGCGCCGACCACCCGCTGCCATGGCAGACCGACCGAGCGATGCAATACTCGCGCCACCTGCCGCGCTGCACCAGGAAAACCTGCTGCACGGGCTATTGCGCCGTAGGTAGAAACCTGGCCGCGAGAGATTTTCTGGATGGTCGCGCGAATGCGTGCCTGCGTAGAGACAGGGGCCTCCGCCTGAGGCTTCCCCAAACCCGAAGCGCGAGCCTGAGTGCTACGCCGCAACGCCCTTGCGGAAGGAGTCCACGGCTTCTTCTTCGCTGTTGTAAACCTCAAAGACGGTCAGCAGCTTGGTGACTTGCAACAGGTCACCGACTCTTTGCGTTAGGCGAGCCAGCTTGATAGATCCGCCGGCATTCCGCGCGGTAGTGTAAAGCGCCACCAGAGTGCCCAGCCCGCCGCTATCGATGTAAGTCACATCTGCGAGATTTAAGATCACCCGACTGCCCTTGGCGATAAGCGTTCTGACACGGTCGCGCAACTCGGCAGTTTCCTCTCCGAATACGATGCGACCGGCGCAGTCCACCACCGCGATACCATCATTGAGCGTCCGGACATTGATTTTCAATTGCATAGCTGACCCCCTCCCAGGGCAACTGAATCACCGAGAAGCCTAGCCCTAAACGCGTTTCTTCGCAAGCGGTTATTCCGGCAAAGTGACGGATCAGCCGCATCGTTAGCCTTGTCCAGGCATCACGTATAATCAGGCTATCTTCTCGCCATGAGCTACCAGGTCCTCGCCCGCAAATACCGTCCCCAGAAATTCTCCGATGTCATCGGGCAGGAGCATGTCACTCGCACCCTGAAGAACGCCATTGGGCAGGGGCGGACGGCCCACGGGTACATTTTCAGCGGACACCGGGGGATCGGGAAGACGACGGTGGCGCGCATTCTGGCGATGGCCTTGAACTGCCGCTCCTCCGAGAAGCCTGTGCCGGAACCCTGCGGAGTCTGCGACTCCTGCACCGAAATTCGCGCAGGCAATTCCGTTGATGTTCTCGAAATTGACGCTGCTACCAACCGCGGCATTGACGAAATTCGCGAACTGCGTGAGGGAGCGCGGTACCGTCCGGCGCGCGACCGTTTCAAAATCTACATTCTGGATGAAGCCCACCAAATCACGGATGCAGCATTCAACGCGCTGCTGAAGACGCTGGAAGAGCCTCCCGGCCACGTTGTCTTCATGCTGGCGACGACGGCGCCGGAGGATATTCCCCAGACCATCCGCTCGCGCTGCCAGCACTTCAGCTTTCGCGCGGTAAAGTTTGAGCAAATCGTCAACCAGCTCAAAGACCTTTGCGGCCGTGAAAATATCCCTGCCGATGCAGATGCGCTGGCGCTCCTGGCCGAGGCTGGTGACGGCTCCGTGCGCGACGCGCTTTCCATTCTCGATCAGGCGATTGCTTCAAGCGATGGCCGGCTCGCTGCGGAATCGGTGAGGCAGTTAATTGGAGCCGCGCCTTCAGGCGTGCTCGAAGAAATCATGCAGGCGGTTGCCCGCAGTTCCAGTCAAGAGGTCCTCCAAACCGTTGACCGGTTGCTCAACGAAGGACACAACCCGACTCATTTTGCCCGCCAGTTGGTCCGCTTCCTGCGGAACGCCGTCGTCGCCAAGGTTGCCGGCGCGGACTCTTCCCTGCTTCAGATTTCGTCGGACGAGCGCACCCGCGTCGCCCGCGTCGCCAAAATATTCAGCGAGGAAGACTTGGCGCGACATCTGCAGATCATGCTACGCACTCATGCCGAACTCGGATATCGCCAGGAACAGCGATTTCATCTTGAGTTGGGGCTTCTGAAGCTGGCGCACGCGCAGCGGTTGTTGCCGATCGAGCAGTTGTTGAGCGGAGTCGAAGCGGACCGCGCTCCGGCTCCGAATCGCAAGCTGACGCTTGCGCCAGAGCCTCAGAAGTCGCAAGCCCAGAAGTCCGAGCTAAAGAAATCCGAGCCAACCGCGCCGCCTCGGCCCTTCGTGTCGCCTTTTGCTGCGGACTCAGCGCGCAAGGGGACGCCAAGATCGGAGCTTTCGCCTGAGAGCGTTGCTTCATCCTCTCGGCCATCGATTGCCGCTGTAAGCAATACTCCCGTCGTGATGGGTGCCGCAGCCCCTGCCGTCGCCGCCCAGCCTGCGCGCGAAAACAAGCCGTTGTCGCAGTCCACCAGCGCCGATGATGTGCGTTCAGCGGTCCTGAAAACTCTTGGATCTGGTGACCAAACCATGCTCTGCTCCATGCTTGAAGCCGCAGAATGGAAGCTCGAAGGGAACGAGCTCATCGTTCGCGTTGCGTCGTCTGCAGCTCTAATTGAAATGTCCGTCAGCAGTGAGGCGAGACGCACAATTATCGCCAGTGCAAGTGGGGTTCTTGGGCGCGCGGTCAAGCTGCAGATTACTCCCGGCGGACTTGCCCAGGCAAACCCGGTGAAGGCAACGCCAGTAAACGGCGGCGGTCGTGGGCGCGCGGAACAGGAACCGGTCGTGAAGCGGATGAAAGAAAAGTTCGGGGCAGAGATCAGAACAATTATTGATTACAAAGAGAAAAGATAAAAGAAGCTTTTAGCTGTTAGCCCTTAGCTTTTAGCCTAGGCCGCCCGATGTAGGCCAAAAGCTAAGAGCCAAGAGCTAACAGCTAAGAGCTGCACTTGAGGTCCTATGGGCGGATTCAACATTCAGGAGTTGATGTCGCAGGCGAAAAAGCAGTACGAAACGCTGCAGAAGAAAATGCAGGAGACGGTAGTCGAGGGCTCCTCGGGCGGCGGAGCTGTCACCGTAAAGATGGACGGCCGTAAGCAGGTGCTGAGTATCAAAATCGATCCCGAAGCAGTAAAGGCGGACGACGTCGAGATGCTGCAGGATCTGATCGCCGCCGCGGTCAACGGCGCCGCGAAAAAAGTGGACGACAGTATGCAATCCGCGATGGGCGGCATGTTGGGAGGAATGGGAGTTCCCGGGATTTAATCATTGAATCATTCCACCATTGAATCATTGAACAGCCGATCTCCCCGATGAACTTTCAATGATTCAATCCCTCAATGATTCAATGATTCAATTCCATGTCTCGTTTCGCTGAACCCATGGCCCGTCTGATCGACGAGCTAAAGAAACTTCCTGGCGTTGGCAGCAAGTCTGCCCAGCGGCTGGCGTTTCATATTCTGCGCTCGAGTGAGGACGATGCTGGCGCTCTAGCAGGCGCAATCCATGACGTGAAGGCCAGCTTGAGGCTGTGTTCCATCTGCAACAACATCACCGACGTTGACCCCTGCACCTACTGTTCAAGCGCAACCCGCAACCAGCGCCTCATCTGCGTAGTCGAAGAGCCCACAAACATCGCTTCCGTCGAAAAGACGCGGCATTACAACGGCGTCTATCACGTGCTGCACGGAGCGATCTCGCCCATCCACGGCGTCGGCCCCGCACAACTCCGCATCGCGAACCTGATGAAGCGCGTGGAAGACGGCCAAACCGACGAGGTCATTCTCGCCACGAATCCCACCGTTGAAGGCGAGGCCACCGCCACCTATCTTTCCGGCCAACTCCGCCGCGCCGGACTCAAAGTAACCCGCATCGCCACCGGCATCCCCGCCGGTAGTGACATCGAATATGCTGATGAGATCACGATGCTGAAAGCGATGGAGGGGCGGCGGGAGTTGTAGCTCACCCAAGGGACGGCAATGGCAACTACAGAACGTCAACCAGGAGCCGCACTGTGAAAATCGGCACCTGGCCAGTGAATAACTGACCCAGGAAAAATTAGGCTGGCATGAAGATACGATGGGGACTATCTTGCATAGTTTTGCGGTGACCGGGTGTGTCCTGGGGCCACTCTGTCAGACTCTGATTAACGACAAAAGGAACGCGTGCCTCATACCCTATGCTGTTTTGCAGCTCGCTGCAGTGGCCTGCGGAATTGTTGCGGCAATGCGCGGAAGCAAGTGGTGGTTGGTGTGGTCCCTAGTAGGTGCGTTCCTTGCTGCGCAGGGCATAAGCGTCTTCGTAGAAACCATTGCTCAATAGCTAATCGCCGATTGTCTCGCTGTCCAGAAAGCCGTTTGGCTCTTCTTGAATCGGCACAATCCCCTCCGGCAAACTTCCCCGGTTGTATTCCGCCATCCGATTTTTCCACTTGAGAAAGTCGGTGATAGATTGTGGCTCGATCCGCACTTCCACGCGGCGGAGGCTGGCGAGCAGCAGGTTCATCTCATGACGAAATCCGACTGAAGAACGCAGCTTCTTGGATGATGCGCTAACCACCTCGACCAATCTTCCCCGAAGTTCCAGCAATCCCCATCCTGCGGGCAATTCTTCGGGCCGGAGCATCCCGGCGGGAGTGAGGTAAAACCGTTCGCATCCCATGCCTTTCTCAGGTTTGCGGCGGAAGGGCTTTTCCTGGTCGATGAAAAAATCAGCCCGCGAAACTTTGCACTCCACAATCACAGAATGGGAGCCGTGCTTCCAGCCAATGGCGTCCGGCGTTTCGCCACTGGCGCAACTCTGCTCGGAGAGTACGACACCACACCCATAGCTGCGAAGCCACGCGACGGCTTTGGCGACAAGTTTCTCGTGGGTCATGCACTCCAGACTGCACCGGCGCCGAGCGGTGGAGAAGTAACTGAGAAGTTTCGGGCTGCCCGCTGAGCGCCGCATTGTGTCAGACTACAGCGGTGGTCTGTAAGGGGTTGAATCTGGATGCTGCGCGGGGGATCGAGAGACCGGTCACGCCGAGTGCCGTCCCTGCGGGACTCCTTTGTTTCGCTTTCTTTCCCGGCACTGCCGTGCCGGGCTTTCATATGCCGTCGCTTCGCGACTGGATCGGCCATGAGGCGGGTTTCCAGCTAATTCATAATGAACGTCATTGAATTCACATTTCTGGTCTGGGCTGGCTCGCTGATCGCCGGATTTCTCGGAGCATTGACCGGATTAGGCGGCGGCGTTGTGCTGGTCCCGCTGCTCACCATCTTCTTCCACGTTGACCTGCGCTATGCCATCGGGGCGTCGCTGGTGTCCGTCATCGCAACTTCCTCCGGTTCCGCTGCTGCTTACGTGAAAGAAGGCTTCTCGAATATCCGCATCGGAATGTTTCTGGAAATCGCCACGACACTGGGCGCGCTGCTGGGTGCTTATCTCACGGCCAAGGTTCCTGCCAGCGCCATCGCAATTATTTTTGGCTTGATGCTCGTCTATTCCGCCTATGTTTCGCGGCGCACGCGGCCAAGAACCGAGGTCGAGCAACCGCCCGATCGGCTGGCAACCAAACTAAAGATGAACGGAACTTTTCCTGACACCAGCGGGATTCGCAGCTACAACGTCTATCGTGTGCCCGCGGGATTCGGCGTGATGTTTGGGGCAGGGGCGCTCTCTGGCCTGCTAGGCATTGGCTCCGGCGCTCTCAAGGTCGTCGCCATGGACCAGGCGATGAAAATCCCGTTCAAGGTCTCGACCACCACCAGCAATTTCATGATCGGAGTGACTGCGGCAGCGAGCGCGGGAGTGTACCTGAGCCGTGGCTACATTGATCCGGCACTCGCCATGCCCGTCATGCTTGGCGTTTTGATCGGATCATTGATGGGAACGCGCGTGCTGGTGAAAACGCAAACCAAGCTTCTGCGGCTTGTTTTCAGCGGAGTAATCGTGCTGCTCGGGTTAGAAATGCTGCTCAAAGGACTGACTGGAGGATTCTAGTGAAGCTTCGCCGCAACCTGGACGAACAGGAACTCGAGAACTTGATCGCCAACCTGCTGCGAGCCGGGGTTGTGACGGCGGCGCTGGTGGTGATCGGCGGCGCAGTGTTTTATCTCGGAAGCCACCCCTGGTTACGCGTTGACTACCGTACATTTCGCGGCGAGCCTGAGGAACTGAAGACTGTGCATGGGATCGTGCGGTGCGCCTTCTCCGGACATGCCCGCTGCATCATGCAACTTGGATTGCTACTGCTGATCGCGACACCAGTGGCCCGGGTTATTTTTTCTGCCATAGCCTTCACCATCGAGGGCGACCGCATGTATCTGTTGTTCACGCTGATCGTGCTAGGCGTGCTTCTGTACAGCCTGTTTGGGTCTTTCCTGATCGCCTGAAATGTGTGAACATCAGCCGAATCTCAGTTTCGATAAAGAGAAACCTTCTGAAGAACTACCTATTTGCAACCGTCAGCGTGATTAACGTAACTTCCGCAGGGCAGTTGATGCGGATTGGCACCCGAATAGTGCCAACACCAATATTTGTGTAGAGCGTGAGATTTCCCAGTTTGTAGAGTCCCCGCGGATATTTTCTGCCCAGCGTCGGCAGCCAGGGCGCGCCAATTCCAGGAATCCAGATTTGTCCACCGTGCGAGTGGCCTGAGAGTTGGAGATCCACTGGACTCAACACGGTATCATCCGCGAAGTCAGGCTCATGCGCCAGCAAGACAATCGGCTCGCCGGAAGGAATCTTGCGCAACGCTGCTTCCAGATCAGGTCTTCCTTCCAGTGCGTCATCAATCCCAGCCAGCCAAATTCGGGCGGCCCCTCGCTCCAGCGGCACCGAGCGGTTCAGCAGGACAGGAATGCCGTGGCCGTGCAACGCGCTCGCTACCTGGAAGGAGTCCGCCGCAGCGTCGTGATTTCCCAGGACCGCGAACTTCCCCATAGCAGCTTGCAAATGCTGCAGAATTGCGGCGCAGGGTCCGGCAGTTCTTGCTGACTGCCTTCTACTGCTCCGGTTTTCGAGCATTGGCACCGTGACAAAGTCGCCAGTGAGCACGATCAGATCAGGATGCAAGCCGTTCACCAGTTCGACCGCTTTGCGAATCGGCACCACCGAAAAATGATCTTCGTAGTGAAAGTCGCTGAGTTGGGCGATGGTGAACCCGTCGAACGCTTGCGGGAGGTGAACGAGCGGGATTTCGAGTCTGGTTAGGTGCAGGTGGTTGGACTGCAAAAAGCCGTCTGCGCCCACTGCCGCAATGCCGCCTGCGGCAACTGCTCCCGTATAGAGGAATTTTCTTCTGCTTAGCAAATCTTCAAACGCTCAGTCGCGAAGGAATGAACTGGATTTTCGATTCTACGTGATACGGGAGATAGCCGGCTTCAAACTTGGGAGATAGATACGCAAATAGAACATGAATGCAACGACGGCCAGATTGATGAGGAATATCGCCGCGTGAAAGGCAGTGACTCGGTCCGCCAGCTTATAGAGTTCAAATGGAAGATACATTGCCCCTGAGACCAGAGCAATCCACTCTCCCCAGGCTCTGGCTCGCCACAGCCCATAGGCCTCTGCGAAGCGCAGCCCGGAATAAACGCACGCAATCAAAACCACAAACCATACTTTAGCGTTGCTCAAGCTGTCCGCCCAGCGAAGCAGCAACTGGGCGAAGTGGCGATCGGGACTGATGTGGAGAAAGCTGAGGAAACCTCCGGCGACGTCATTGGGGTCGACCCAATACAGACTGAAGGCAGCCACCAGCACCAGCAGGCCCTTGCCGAACTCCAGCAGAGCTACGGTGCGAAGCGCCTGCAGCCGGGCGCGGTGCTCTTTGCTGCCGATTACGGTTTGTAAGCTGCCAAAAGCGGGCATTGAAACTCGGGACATTTGGATGTCGGATTCAGATTAAACGTCGGCTCCGGACCGAACACTGGCCCGTAACTCTTCCACAATTTCCTGCGCTGCCTGTTGCGCAGCGGCGTGTTGGGACACGTCAAACGATATCGCCCCAACCCTCGCATGCCCGCCACCGCCATATCGCTCGCAAACCTTCGCCAAGTTCACCACTGGCGGAGACGGCGCCCAGGGATTCGACCCTACAGAAACCTTGACCCGAAAGCTGCTCTTGCTCAGCCCGACGCTGTAGATTGATTCGGGATGCAAATAGTACGGCACGAACTTGTTATAGCCTTCCAGTTCAAGATCAGTGATGTCGAAGAAAAGGGTCCCGTCTTTGGATTCCGTTCGTTCTCGCAGCACACCGATAGAATCCTGATGTCGCTTCAACAACGGTCCCAGAAGCGGAGCCACAATTGGCGCCTCGACTACCTCGGCTAGTGGCTTGGTTGCAAGCAGCGGAATCAGGCCCGGAAGAAATCCGGAATCCTGGTTCGATTCGATCACCATGGTAAGTTGCATGGCTGGCGCTTTCATTTCGACGGCAGTCTTGGCGTCAGGATATAAAGCACCGTCGATGATGTCGGTCCAATGTACCAGTTCCGCCAGCGGCGCCGGATTGAACCCAAAGCGTTGCTCGGCAATGGTCGCAATGAAGCTGGTGCAGGATTTGAAGTCTGGGTCGTAAAACTTGCGATTGCTCGGGTCCTGCTCGAAGTGCGCGGCATCCGATGGCGTCAGAAAAGCGCTTTGATGGTGGTCAAACCACCAAGTGATCTTCGGCGAACTGGAATATTTGAAATCTACAATGGCATTTTCATCGCCATTAAAATCAGCTTCGTTGAATAACGCGCCCGCCCGGTGAAGCAGGCCGGAATAAATGAACTCAACATCATTGCGAATGCGGTCAGCGTAGAAACGAGAAAACAAGGCCGCCGAAGAGGCGCCGTCAAAACACCGGTCGTGATAGAAAACTTTAACTTTCAAGAGATCCCTTTCAGTCCTCGCTGCGCCCAGCTGAATCCAGACCGCTGAAACTAAAAGTCAATAGGAATGCCATCCCGGACGGGCTTCTGTCAAGCGACATCAGAGAAGGTCGTATTAAGTCGAGAAGAATCAGTGAGGAATGTCCTTACTCCGCCAACCGCGCGGCCAACGGGCCAATCATCGGCAGTTCGTAGCCCTGGCCCTGGGCTGCTTTCGCCACTAACACTGCCCACACGACCACAATCGCAAGGAAACCCACTCCCAAGGACAGCCAGGCTAAAAGAAAACCCACAAGTGGAAGGATTGAGAAAATCACGAACAATAATCTTAATGCCAAACCGGCGACGACAGTCGCAATCGCAAGAAACACGGACTGCCATGAGTGAAATCGCACGAAACGGCTGCTTTTTAGTGTCGGAATCGCCAGGAACACAATCGCGGGGACAAAGGTCGCGTAAGCCAACGCTCCCAATACTGCGTCCTGAGAACGATTGGCGCTCAATTCCGGCGCGGCCGTTACGGAGCGTCCGCAGACTGGGCAGAACGCGCTGATCTCCGGCATTTCCGCGGCACAATATGAACAGATCATTATTTTATTTCTAAACCTGATTATCTCTAACCTGCAGGTTTACAAATAATACTGGGGTTCGCAGCCAGCTCCAAATTGGACACTGATTGAATCATTAAGTCACCGCGTTGTCATTCAGAGCGCCTCGACCTACAATCGGATTCTCCTCATGGCTATCAATACTTTGTCTCCTGCGGCACCACCACGCTCTAGTTTTCGAATTTGGCGGGCGCTTGGCGTCTTTGGCTTGGCTTTCGTGGTGATTTCGGCCGCTGGGATTGCCTGGTTATTGACTATCGCTCGCTCCGCGCTTCCCGAACTAGACGGCCCACTCCCAGTGTCCGGCGTGTCGGCCCCGGTCAGCGTGACTCGTGACAGTCATGGCGTTCCAGCCATCGAGGCGGCCAGTCTCGATGATCTCTTTTTCGCGCAAGGCTACGTGACCGCACAAGACAGGATGTTTCAAATGGACTTGATGCGCCGCGCTGCGGCTGGTGAACTCGCCGAAATTGTTGGCGACGCTGCGCTCAAGCATGATCGCGAGCAACGAATTCTCGGAATCAAAGCAACTGCCGAGAAAGGCTTGCTGGCCGCCACACGGGAAGACCGCCAGCAGTTCGACGCCTATGCGCGTGGCGTGAACGCCTTCGTTGAGTCCCATCGCGACCGCCTGCCACTGGAATTCCGTATCTTGGGTTATTCACCACGTCCTTGGACCATGCAAGATTCGTTGATGATCGGTTACCAGCTGGTGGAAACCCTGAGTACCAAACCCATCGCTGCGCTCACGCGAGAGAAGGTTTTGTCCAAGCTAGGTCCGGAGTTGACTGCCGACCTCTACGTGAACACTTCGTGGCGGGACCACCCGCCGACCGCGCCGGCGCTCGAAGGTGCTCCGCCCCAGAAGGAAAGTGCTGTCCCGTCCGCCAGGGTCGCGTCCACGTTCCGAGCCGCTGCCCTTCCGGTGATGCTGGAGCCATGGCTCCGCCCATTTTTCCCTGAGGAACCGATTCCGCTCGGTTCAAACAACTGGGTAGTGTCCGGAGCGCACACTGTCTCGGGCAAACCTCTGCTCTCAAACGATATGCACCTCGGTCATCAAATGCCGAATCTCTGGTACGAAGCCCATTTGCGTTCAGGGGATCTCGATGTCGAGGGAGTGACTCTTCCCGGCTATCCATACGTGATTGTCGGACATAACCGTCGGGTGGCGTGGGGGTTCACCAATGTCGGCCCAACCGTACAAGACGTGTACGTCGAAAATTTCAACGACCACGGCCAGTACCTGACTGCCGAAGGTTGGAAACAGCCGGAGGCGCGCCGCGAAGTGATCCGCGTGAAAGGCAAGCCGGATGTCGTTGTCACTGTCGAGGTCACGCGGCACGGGCCAATCGTGAGCGAACTGGCCCCCGGGGAGACGCGCAAGATCGCGCTGCGCTGGTCGCTTTACGATGGCATTCGCAATCCGTTTTTCCATGTGGATTTAGCTGAGAACTGGGAGCAGTTCCGTCGCGCGTTTTCAGATTTTGACGCGCCCGGACAGAACGTCGTTTATGCCGACGTGGATGGAAACATCGGATACCAAGCGACGGGAAAGATTCCGATTCGCGCTTCCGGAGACGGCAGCCTTCCAGCGGATGGCAGCAACAACGCCCATGAATGGACCAGCTACATTCCTTTTGACAAACTGCCGAACGTGCTGAATCCTCCTTCCGGAATTATTGGAACAGCAAACGGCCGAATCACGCCGGATGGTTATCCGTATTCCATCAGCACCCAATGGGAGGCGCCGTGGCGCACCGACCGGATCTATCGCGTGCTCGGATCCGGCCGGAAGTTTGCCGCCTCGGACATGCTGACTCTCGAAACCGATGTCTATTCCGAACTCGACCGTTTTGTAGCTGACAAATTCGTTTATGCCATTGATCACGCGAAGAATGCCTCGCCACGAACACACCAGGCGGCAAACATCCTGCGTCAGTGGAATGGTCAGATGGATGCGAGTTCAGCCGCGCCCACTATCGCGTCCGCAGCCAGAACCGAGCTCAGACGCATACTGCTGGCGGCAAAATTGGGCACGTTTCCGCTGGAAGGCGGCCCTGCCAGTTGGACTACCTATCACTGGATGACGGAAACCGTCTGGATCGAGAACGTACTCTCCCACCAGCCTGCGCGGTGGCTCCCGCCTGCGTATGCCAGCTACGACGATCTGCTCGCCGCAGCGATGGAGCAGGCCCTCAAGAAAGCCCCTGCTGACGTGAGTTCCTGGAAGTGGGGCGCTGAAAATTCAGTCACCATCCAGAACCCTGTGCTGGGCCGAATTCCCATTTTGCGCCGTTGGACCGGACCCGGCGAACAGCCGCAGTCCGGCAGCGGGTACACCGTCAAGGCTGCAGGCCGCGATTACGGGCCCTCCGAGAGATTTACCGCCGATCTCTCCAATTTTGATTCTTCAACTTTGAACATTGTGACGGGGCAGTCAGGAAACTTTCTGAGCCCGCACTACATGGATCAATGGCAGGCGTGGTACACGGGCTACACCTTCGCGCTGCCGTTTTCGAAGTCAGCAGTAGAGGAATTCGCGACGCACCGGCTGATGCTGGAGCCGAAGTAGCAGTTGAAGAGTTGCGCGTTGGGGTAGTTTGCCCGAACCCGCCCTGAAGGACCGCTCCGCCTCAAAAATCGACAACCTTCACGTCGATGGCCTGCCCCGTGACACTCACTTGTGTCGTTTGCAATTTGTCCGTGGTGGTGTCGTAAATTTTCAATTGTCCGCCTTCGCAGACGTAAACCACATGGCGATTAGGAATAGGCTCAATGCCGGTAACGTTGCCATTGTCACGTGCTGCGGTTACGCTAGAAATGGATCCGGAACTTGTGTTCGCAATCGTCAAGCATCCACGCACCTCGCCGCCCACAATCTTGATATTTGTGCAGTTGCGTCCACCAATAAACAATTGTCCGTTCGCTCCCATCTCCATGCGATCGTGATAGCCGTCGGTGATGATCGCTGATCCGGTCACTGACACGGAACCGGCGTCGATCGCTGTCAATTCTCCACAACTGGCAGCAGTGGTTGACGGTGCAGAACCAGGGCACGTATTTTGGCCGAACTGAACCGGGGGTGCGGTGCCCGCAATAAACAGAGTACTGCCTGACAAGATTCCGATCGTCGCTCCAGCATTGGGCAGCGGCATCGGCGTGCCTGGCGTGTTTGTCGCCATGTCGAGAACCGTTACGCTTCCGCAGAAAAGCAACGGACACCTCGATGTTGAAAAGCTATTTCCGCCGCATTCCTGTCCACAATTCAGGACGTAAGCCTTGGTTCCGTCGCTGGAGAATACACCCCAGACGGGACGATCGAAGGTGCATGGATTCAGCAGATCCAAATTCGGCGAACAGCCAGCCGTGTTTTGTATAGTCGTCAGCGGATTCCCGCTGCCAATCAGGCTCGGAGCGAATAAGGTCACGGTATTCGCACTATCCGAGATAACAAGGATCTGGTTCCCGCTGGGACTCGGAACCAGAAAATGAGCGCCCGGAATCGGAATCGTTGCCGTGGTTGCTGCGGTGGAAATGTCAATTCTCTGGACAGCGCCTGCAGGCTGTCCCGCAACGGCCGCATTCGGTACCGCTACAAATGCTGTGGTGTTGTCGATCCACACGAACATGCTTTCGGTTGGTCCGGGCAAACTAACTGTAGCAACCACTGAGTCCTGCGCGTTGGCCACGATCGCCAAAGCGTGGTTCGATGGACTGTAGGTCAGGGTGCTGTCTCTCTTGGGGCTCACAGCCATCATGCCAGCGTCCGGCACCTGATTGAGGGGAACGAGAGAAGGACTCAAAAGATCCCTGGAGGCGTCTACGATTTCCAGAGCCGCCGCTCCCCCTCCGGCGCCATTGGGATGCACCGGGTTAGAAACAAAGGCCCGGAATTTTATGCTGCCCTGACGGTATTGGTTGCCGGAGCTGTTGTAGCCGCATGAAACTGACGCGACAGTGAGCAAGATGCAGACAAAAAAGCCGCTTAAGGTTCTTTTCAACCCGGGGACTCCGAAGAGCATTGCAAGGATAGAGATTTAGATGCGAAAGAGCGGATTATAACAGAGGGCTGCTCAAACATTTTGCTGCCTGGTGCCACTAGGCAAATGCAAAACCCATCGTTCCTCCTGTATTCTCATAGCTATGCCCGGAGATTTGTTAGCGCGCCTGAAGACCTCCCCAGTGCTGTGCGACGGCGCCATGGGCACGTTGCTTTATGCCAAGGGCATCTTCATCAACCGCTGCTATGACGAGCTCAACCTCTCCCAGCCGGAGCTGATCCGCAGCGTTCACCATGAGTATCTCCAAGCGGGCGCTGAGGTCATTGAAACCAACACCTTTGGCGCCAACAGCTTTCGGCTGGAGCGGCACGGGCTTCACGACAGAGCCAGGGACATTAACTTTGCCGGCGCCAGGCTGGCGAAGGAAGCTGCGAAAAGTTTCGATGGCTGGGTGGCCGGCTCCGTCGGCCCCCTCGGCATCCGAATTGAGCCTCTAGGCAAGACCTCCTTCCAAGAGGCAAGAGATGCCTTCCGTGAGCAGATTATGGCCCTGCTGGAAGGCGGCGTGGACGTTCTGATGCTTGAGACCTTCGGCTATCTGGAGGAATTGCATCAGGCGATTCTCGCTGCCCGCGAAGTCAACCCCAAAGTGCCAGTCATTGCACAGGTCACGGTGGACGAAGATGCCAATTGCCTGGATGGCTCGACTCCCGAGCTCTTTGCCCCGCGCCTGGAAGAGTGGGGCGCAGACGTAATCGGATGCAACTGCAGTGTCGGTCCAGTCGCCATGCTAGACGCTATCGAACGAGTTCGGGCCGCGAATTCTGCCCCGATCTCGGCGCAACCAAACGCCGGAATCCCCCGCTCGGTCGAGGGCCGCAATATTTATCTGTGTTCGCCGGAGTACATGGCCAGCTATGCCCGCAAATTTGTCGCTGCCGGCGTGCGCCTGGTCGGCGGATGCTGTGGAACGACGCCCGAACACACGCGGGTAATGAAGTCCGCGCTGCGCATGACCCAAGCTCGCAACCGGACGCCGGAATCGCAGGTCAAGTCCCAGGCTGCACCGCCCGTCGTCGCCAGCATTCCGCTCGAGGAAAGATCGCGCCTGGGGGCCAAAATTGCTTACGGCCAGTTTGTCACCATGGTCGAAATTGTTCCTCCCAAGGGAACCAACATCCAGAAAGAACTTGAGGGCGCGCGATTCCTGAAGACGGTCGGCGTCGACGGCATCAATATTCCCGACAGCCCACGCGCCTCGGCCCGCATGAGTAACCAGGCGTTGTCGCTGCTTTTGCAGCAGCAGGCTGGAATTGAAGCAATCCTGCACTACACTTGCCGAGACCGCAACGTACTTTGCATCCAGTCCGATTTGTTGGGCGCGGCAGCTATCGGCATCCGCAATCTGATTTGCATCACCGGCGACCCGCCGAAGATGGGCGGCTACCCTGACGCCACGGCGGTTTTCGACGTGGACGCGATTGGGCTGGTGAATATTGTGCATAGCCTGAACCGCGGCCTCGATATCGGCGGAAACCCAATCGGCACGGGAACCGGTTTCGCGATTGGAGTCGGCGCCAACCCAGGAGTGCTGAACATTGATGAAGAGATCCGCCGCTTCGAATATAAGGTCCAGGCCGGCGCCGAGTTTGCGGTTACTCAACCCGTCTTCGATCTGTCGTTGCTGGAAACTTTTCTGCGCCGAATCGAGCATTGCCGGATTCCCGTGATTGCAGGCATATGGCCGCTGGTCAGTGCTCGCAACGCGGAATTCATGAAGAACGAACTCCGCGTCTCGGTGCCCGATTCCATCCTGGAGCGGATGACGCGGGCGGCTTCACCAGAGGCCGCGCGCGAGGAAGGGGTCGCCATCGCCCGCGAGATGCTCGTCGCAGTTCGCGACATGGTGCAGGGTGCGCAGATCAGCGCGCCACAAGGCCGCTATTCTGCCGCCGTGGACGTACTGGAAGCTCTGGGGACCTCCGGCGCTGTGGGCGTTTAGCATCAATCCCGGCGGAAGGTGTACGGGGTCGCACACCCTTTTCTTTTTGGGTGGTGGTGGCTTAAGGTTCGCCGTGCCGAGGATGACCACGTTGTTCGCGCCCGCATTGTGTTCGGGATCATGTTAGGCTGACTTTTCGTCGGTCAAGCACGAGGTGCCAGTTGGTTCGGTTGGGTTTCGATTGGATCGATGTGGTGGCATCAGATAACCACTTCAGCCTCAGCGAGCGCGTTCTTCCCGCCTATTTGGCCGCGTACGAAGTTCTTCACAGGACACACCTTGAACGGGTCGAAGAGTGTAAGCAGAGCATCGCTAAGGTAACAAGCCAGGAGGAATATGCCGATGCTCGCTGCGATCTCGATGACGAAGAATACAGATGGCACGAACAGACTCAGGCCTTGGCGACCATGGCGCTCACCTTAACGGCTTCTGCAAATAAATCTTTTCTAGACCAAATGAAGAGGGCTGTTAGCGTCCACACACCCAGCAGACTCACAGTACTCTGGGAAGCGTCAGCTGCTGAAGCAGATCACTGAGTACAAAGCACGTTTTGGCGTTGATCTTGAGAAGGTCAGACACTTCAGCACTATTCGAGAAGTCGAGTTAGCCCGACACTGCTGCATTCACGATGAGGGCCATCTCAGCGCGGATTATTGTGGACACACGGGGCAACGGCTCGTAGGAATACATGGATATATCGACTTAGCCCCCGAAATAAGACACTACCCACCCTTGACACCTTAGACCAAATATCGTTTTTGCTACAGTCTTTACCCTATGGCTCCTAAGTAGGTTCGGTGTAGAATTTGATGTAAGGAGTCTTTCCCCTTTTGCCAAAATTTGAAGAGTGCATCCAGCGCCTGGAAAAAATCGTACAGGAGCTGGAGCAGGGTGAAGTGCCGCTGGAAAAGTCACTAACTCTGTTCGAAGAAGGAATGCAGCTATCAGCTTCTTGCCGGAAGGAACTGGAGGAAGCAGAAGGCAAAGTGGAAATTCTCCTCAAGCAAAACGGTAAGATTCAGGCCGAACCGTTCGCTGGGTGAAAACATCGCCAAGTACCGAGCGTTGCGGCGAACCCTTCCCCGCTCCGATGCAGTGAGCATCTGCCGGAGCTCTAGCAGCCGTAGAAAAGCGGCGAGAACCGAGGAGCTTATGCAGCATAGCAATGTAGTCCTGCTCCAAAGCGATCCCCAAGTCGCGCAGACGCTTGCCGCCTCGCTATCGAATTCGTTTCATGGCATACACGTGGCCAGGTCTGTGGACGAACTGCGTCACGCTGCCGCCAAACACCACCCGTTTGCGATCATTCTTGATTTGGAGTCCGTAACTCTCGGTGATGTTGAATCACTGAAGCGTGACTTCAAAGAGACCCGTATCGTCTGCAACCATCGCGTTGCAGATGAGGAGATGTGGACACGCAGCCTGGATGTGGGGGCGGATGACTGCTGCCCCTCGTCTGACATGCGCGGGATTTTGTTTGCTACCGTGCGCGACACGACAATGGCCCACACCATGGCGGCGTAAGCGCACAATAACCCGCTTGTCTTAATTTACAAAAGGAACAAAAGGACGCTTCGGCGTCCTTTGTTTTTAGATGCGAACCGAAAGTGCAAACCGAAAGTGCAAACCAGAAGATCTCTAGCCATCCCATCCCCGTGCCGCCCAGGGCTTGTCACCGCACGGGCTTATATCCAGGCCCGCGCAAGGCGCGTCCTGAACGTTCCTCAGTAATCTTGCCATCGAACACTACGGGCTTGCCGTTTACGAAAACATCTTTCACTCCCGCTGAGTAATGAAGAGGGTCGTTGTAGGTCGCTGTGTTTTTGATGGTCGCGGGATCAAAGACAGCGATATCTGCCATCATTCCCGGCCGCAAAACTCCGCGATCCATAATTCCGACCCGGCTGGCCGCTTGCGACGTCATTTTGCGAACAGCTTCCTCCAGGCCCATGGTGTGCTCGGTGTGCACGTACTCGGCCAATACTCGTGGAAACGTGCCGAAGGCCCGTGGATGCGCTTTGGTCGTGCTCAGAGGTCCGTCTTCGGCCTGGGCGCCGGAATCAGAACCATAAGTGACCAGTGGATTCGAAACCGCTGCGCGCACGTCATCTTCCTGCATGATCGAAATCACAACCTGGCTCTGGCCTCGATCAGCGATGGCGACATCCATGGCTGCGTCTTTCGGATCTTTGCCCATTTGGCGTCCAATTTCCACGAAGTTCAGGCCTTCATACTTGTGCAGCTCCGGGTCCAGCACCTGAATTAACATCACTCCCTCACCGCCGCCAGAGCCACGCCACTGGTTTTCCCACGTAGTGCTTGGCTCATCCATTTCCTTTTGGGCGCGGGCACGCTGTGTGGCGTCCTTCAGCCGCTCCAACATCTTCTCGGTGCTGTCCTCCGATATCCAGCTTGGAAAGCACGCGATCAGACTGTTTGAACCGCGCGTGTAGGGATAAACGCTCGCGGCCACATCGAGGCCACGCGCACGGGCCGCCTCAATTCTTCTCAGGACTTCCGGCATCTTGCCCCAGTTCTCGCGATAAGCAGTTTTCAAGTGCCAAATTGTGGCGGAAATGCCAGCGCGTTGGGCGATGTTGAAAACCTCATCCAGAGACGGGAAAATTCGGTCGCCCTCGGAGCGTTGGTGCGTGAAGTAAAAGCCGCCGTATCTGTGCGCAACTTTTGCCAGCTCGACAATTTCGTCGGTAGAAGCAAATGAGTCGGGCACGTACTGCAGCGCGGAGCTCAGGCCGAACGCGCCTTGCTCCATCGCCTGCGCGACCAGCTGACGCATCTGCTCGAGTTCAGCCGTTGTCGCCGCGCGGTTGTCTTTTCCTATGACGTAATTGCGCAACCCGCCAGCGCCCACAAACGTGCCCAGATTGATGGCCGGTCGGGCGTGCTCAAAATGGCGGAAATATTCATCTAGGGACCGCCAATCCAAATCGACGCCATATTTCTTGGCACTGGGTTGGAGGTCGTCCAGCAGGCGTTCGTTGAGCGGCGCGATCGACGTGCCTTCTCCCGTAATTTCAGTAGTGACGCCCTGAGTGATTTTGCTGGCGGCACGGCCATCAACCAGCACATTGAATTCCGATTGGCCCTGAACGTCGATAAAACCGGGTGACGCTATCAGCCCGGCGGCGTCCACTCGCTTCTTAGCCGCAGCATCGTGGAGATCGCCAATGGCTGCAATGCGGTCGCCGACAATCCCAATATCCCCGACGAACCAGGGAGCGCCGGTGCCATCGACGATGCGGGCCCCTGTGATTATGAAATCGTAATTAGGCTGCTGTGCGTGGCTAAGCACGCCGGCGAACAGCGTTGCAACCAATGCGAAGGAAGAAACCAATCTCGTGATCATCCGCATTCTCGAAATTTGGAGTTGCGGGGATGATACACCCGCGCTTTCACCGGAGAGCGAAGGGGAAGGCCCACCTGTGCGCTTGTTATACTCACCTCCATGTTGGCGCAAACACTCGATGAGGGACGCAAGCTCACCGACGCGGCGTTGGAGCATCTCCTGCCCGCCGCCAGCCAGCGCCCGACTTCAATTCATCAAGCCATGCGCCACAGCGTTTTTGCTGGAGGCAAGCGTATCCGGCCCATCCTGTGCATGGAAGCCGGTCGCACAGTTGCGGGCTCGTTGCCAGTGGGAATCGAGGACCTTGGCGCCGCCCTGGAAATGCTGCACACCTACTCGCTCATCCACGATGATCTCCCCGCCCTCGACAACGATGACTTGCGGCGCGGCCGCCCCACCTGCCACAAGGTTTTTGGGGAGGCAATCGCCATCCTGGCCGGAGATGCTCTGCAAACCCAAGCTTATGAGGTTCTTTCACGCCTTCGCTGCCCGACTGAAGCTCGCGTGAAAATCGTCGAAGAAATAGCTAGAGGGACAGGCACGGTAAACGGCATGATTGGAGGGCAGGTTATTGATTTGGAGGCTGAGCACACCAGGCCGGATGCGGAAACCTTGGAATACATCCATCGCTCAAAAACTGCCGCGCTGATTACAGCCAGCGTGGTCAGCGGCGGCATCTATGCAGGTGCCTCTTCGCAGGAAGTCGCTAATTTGCGCGGCTTCGGGCAGGCAATCGGACTGGCCTTCCAGATCGTGGATGACGTGCTGGATGTGACGCGAACTTCCGAGCAACTGGGCAAGACCGCAGGAAAAGACCTGGCTTCGGAGAAGGCTACTTATCCTGCGATGTTCGGCTTGGAGGAATCACGAAAGAGGGCTGCCGAGCTGCTCAAGTCGGCGGACGAGGCATTGAAGAGTCTTGGTCCCCGAGCTGAGGTTCTGAAGAGCCTGGCGCGGTTCTTGGTCGAGCGTGAGAATTGATCTATTTTCTGGAAGCGGCGGGCACCGAAACGTTATACTAGCTGAGTTCCTCAAAAACGCGCCTCAGTCTAGACATCTCTCGTTTGATTTTGCGTCAGAATTTTTTTTAGCGGTTAAAAAGGGACGAATGAAGAAAACGGTCTCTCCCCGAGTGGCCTATTTTTCGATGGAAATAGCCTTGGAACCAGATATCCCCACTTATAGCGGGGGCTTGGGCATCCTCGCAGGCGATACTCTCCGTTCTGCCGCCGATCTAGGTACGCCCCTGGTTGCCATTACTCTGGCTTACAGGAAGGGCTATTTCCGGCAAATTCTTGATGCGTCCGGAAACCAATTCGAGCAGCCGCAAGAATGGGATCCGGAAACTCAACTTCCTGAAGTTGGCCCACATGTCACGGTCGAGATCGAAGGCCGCCAAGTCTCCGTTCGCGCCTGGAAGCACACCATTACTGGCATTTCGGGCGAAATCGTCCCCGTGTTTCTGCTCGACACCGACATGCCAGAGAACGCGGAATATGATCGCGCGCTCACGGACTCACTTTACGGCGGCGATCAGCGCTATCGCCTGGCTCAGGAGATCGTGCTTGGGTTGGGCGGCTTCCTGCTTCTCCAGAAGGCTTATTCCGGACAGATCGAGACTTATCACATGAACGAGGGCCACTCGGCCCTGCTGTCGCTCGGACTGCTTGAAAGAAGGCTCGAACAGAGCTTTGCCGGCCGCCTGAAGCAGCTCGACATTGATGGCGTGCGCAATATGTGCATCTTCACTACCCACACTCCGGTTCCCGCCGGCCACGACCAGTTCCCGCGCAGTTTGGTAGGCCAGATTCTCGGACGCGAACAGGTGTCTCTGCTCGACGAGGCCGAAGCCTGGGAAGGCGACGCCCTGAACATGACATACCTGGCGCTGCGATTCTCGGGATACGTGAACGGTGTGGCTATGCGCCACGGTGAGGTTTCCCGCGGAATGTTTCCGGCATATGACATCAGCGCGATCACCAACGGCGTTCATGCCATTACTTGGACATCTCCGGCGTTCAGTGAACTGTTTGACGCTTACATTCCCGGTTGGCGCACCGACAATAATTATCTGCGTTACGCCATCAGCATTCCTCTGCCAGCCATTCGTGAAGCGCATTCCGAAGCCAAGACGGAGCTGTTTGCAGAAGTCAGCCGGTCATTCGGTGTGCAGCTGGACCCGAAATTGTTGACCTTAGGCTTCGCACGGCGCGCCAGCACCTACAAACGCGCCGATCTGCTCTTTCAGGACCCGGAGCGCCTTCGTCATATAGCGCGTGACATCGGCCCCATTCAACTCGTATATGGAGGCAAAGCTCATCCGAACGATGAAGGGGGAAAGAACCTGATTCGCCGGGTGGTCGGCGGAGCGTCATCTCTGGCCGATATTATTCGCACCGTTTATGTCGAGAACTACGACATGCGATGGGGAAGGCTCATCACTTCAGGCGTTGATCTATGGTTGAACACGCCCATGCGTCCGCAGGAAGCTTCTGGCACCAGTGGCATGAAAGCTGCTTTGAACGGCGTGCCTAGCTTCAGTGTCGTCGACGGCTGGTGGGCGGAAGGGCACATCGAAGGCGTTACTGGATGGGCGATAGGCAGCAGCGAGGTCGCCGAAGACCCCTCCCTGGAAGTCGCCGCACTTTATGACAAGCTGGAGCGCGAAATCGTCCCAATGTTTTACGGACGTCCAAACCGATACACCGAAGTGATGCGCTACGCCATCGCACTGAACGGCTCTTTCTTCAATACTCAGCGTATGGTGCTTCAGTACCTCGCCAACGCGTATAAGATGCAGCGCGATGTGGCAGTCACCGCTTAAGAACCGCTAACATCTGGTCGCGTAGGCCTCCCGGGGCAAAGCGCGAATTTGCCGATCTCGACTTCCTTTTCCGTCAGTGATTCGCATTTCTTGTCGATCGCCTGATATTCAGCGCGATTCTCTTTCTTGAAGCGCTCATAATCCATGCGCGACGCCCAGAAATCAAGTGTCAGATAGCGAAGTGGCGTTTCCCGATCGCTGAACAGTTCGGTGCGGATGTAGCCTTTGCCCGTGCAAAAGAACCGTGCCCAGTCCCCGTCGGGTCCATAGGCCCTTTCAAATGCTCGCCGCTTGCTGGGGCGTACGCGGAACTCCCACACGATGACGAACTCCGACTTTGTCCCTCGTTTCTGGCTCATGCTTACTGATGGCTGATCGATTTCTTAGTCTCGGCGTCGCTGCGGCGGATGTAATTGGCATCAAGAGCTTCTGCGGAGATAATTTCGCCAGCTTGGATTTTCATAAAACCGATGCGTGCGATTGCGTCCGCTCTGGGCGGACCAATTTGCGTTACTCGCAAATTGTTCTCTCGTGAGACGTCGGCGATCTTCTGGTCTGGAGTAACGATTTCCTGGCCAGCGGCATAGTCGAGGAATTCCACGGCGGTCAGAAGTTGCTGGCTCGTCATCGTTGCACGGGAGCCCACGACTCTGAACTTGCCAAAATAGATTTCGCCACGACCCGCATCCAACGCACCGTCCACCTCACCCTCTACCCCTCCAGCACACGCGACAGCTTCCAGCAAAGACACAGCAGCAATTGGCTTCTCGAGGATTTCAGCTAGCGCTTTGACCGCAGCGAGACCGACGCGAAGTCCGGTGAACGAACCTGGGCCGGACGCCACGGCGAACGCATCAATGTCGCGCTTCGTGAGATTGTGCGTTTTCAATAGTTCCGAGATCTGCGGAACCAGCTGCGCAGAAAATGTTCCACCTGCGAGCGCGACCACCTCTAGCGTGCGAGAGGTCTCCGCCTCAAATCGGACAAGTGCGATGCTGCCGTTCTTGCCTGAAGTATCAACCGCGAGGATGAGCATGGTCAGTCGCCAGACTCGACCAGTTCGAGCAGCACGCCTCCGGTGCTCGAGGGATGGATGAAGATGAAGCGATGGCCTCCGGCGCCGGCCTTGATTTCGTTGGAAACCATACGGACGCCGTCGCGCTTGAGTTTCTCTACCACTGCGTTCAGATCGGGGACACGAAGCGAAATGTGGTGCAAACCTTCTCCGCGCTTAGCGATGAATTTGGCGATCACAGAGTCGTCCGAGGTAGCTTCAAGGAGTTCGAGACGAGTCTCCCCGAGTGGAACCATAACCACGCGGACCTTTTCGGCTTCAACGATCTCCTCGGGCGAGATGGAGAGGCCAAGTTTTTCGTAGATGGATTTTGCGGCTGCGATTGATTTCACTGCGATCCCGAGATGGTCTAACGTAAACGTCATAGCCGATTCGTGTGGGCGGACCTGCCTGAGCGAAGTCGAATGCGGGCTCGCCCGCCTTGCGCTCTGCACACACGTGGAAGAGCGGCGCCTTCAGCGCCGCGTCCAACCTGATCTCCGAGCCAACGCGGCGCTGTAAGCGCCGCTCTTCCACCTAGTTCAAGAATTTCTCATCTGCGAGATAACTTCCTCTATCACAGAATACGGATCACGCTTGTGCTCGGCAATTTCCGCGGCGAAGCGAGACAAGTCTCCGTCCGACATCAAAGATCGTGCCTTCTCAAGCAGCCTATCACGCAGCATTTCCAGCAAACGTGTCTCCCCGTTTTGAATTCTCCGCCGCACCAGAAGATTTTGCTTCTGCAGGTATGACTCATATTCGCTGATTGTCGCCGCAACTTCCTTGACTCCGCTGCCTGCCGTCGCAACGGTTTTCACAATCGGCGGAGTCCAGTTGTCGGCTCGAACCGCCAGCGATTGCAGCGCGCGGATTTCGCGCTCCACCCGCTCCGCGCCTTCGTGGTCGCTTTTGTTGATCACAAAAATGTCGGCGATTTCCATGATGCCGGCCTTGATCGTCTGCACGTCATCGCCCATGCCAGGAACGAGAATCACAACCGTGATGTCAGCGACGCGCACAACATCCACTTCGTCCTGGCCCACGCCGACAGTTTCGATCATGACCAAGTCGCGGCCGGACGCATCGAGCACCATGGCGACATCGGCCGTCGGGCGGGCAAGCCCCCCGAGAGAGCCCCGCGTTGCCATGCTGCGAATGTAAATTCCAGGATCGGAGAAGTGCTCCTGCATGCGAATGCGGTCGCCAAGAATCGCCCCCCCGGTGTAAGGGCTAGTCGGATCAACGGCGATAATTCCCACCGTGCGATTTTCTTTGCGGTAGTGCTTGGCAAGCTGATCGACCAGCGTGCTTTTGCCCGCGCCGGGCGCTCCAGTCAGGCCGATGGTGCGCGCATTTCCGCTGTATGGGAAAAGAGTTTTGAGCAGATCGAGCCAGCCTGGCGTGTGATTCTCGACCATCGAGATGGCGCGAGCGAGAGCGCGAGGATCGCCAGACCGGAGCTGAGAGACCCATTGTTGGATTTCGGAAGTCAAGCAAGTAAGTGTAAAGGAGAGATGCCTGACGATCCTAGAAGATCGCACCAGCCGGTAGTGGGCGAGGCACCCGCCCCACATCGCCCTGGCTAAGAGCTAACAGCTAAAAGCTAGGAGCTAATCTTTCAACAACTGTCGGGCAATCACCAACCTTTGAATCTCACTCGTACCTTCCCCGATCGTGCACAGCTTCACGTCGCGATAATACTTTTCCGCCGGATAATCTTTGATGAAGCCATAGCCGCCGTGGATCTGCACGCCTTCATTCGCGCACTTCACCGCAACTTCGCTGGCGAAGAGCTTGGCCATTGAGGATTCCAGAGTTGTTTTCAGACCTGCATCTTTCATAGCAGCGGCGCGAAAGGTCAACAGTTTTGCGGCTTCGATTTCCGTGGCCATATCCGCCAGTTTCCATTGGATGGCCTGAAAATCGCTGATAGCACGGCCGAACTGCTTGCGCTGCTTGGAGTAATTGAGGGCAGCTTCGTAGGCGCCTTCCGCCATCCCGAGCGATAAAGCCGCAATCGAGATACGCCCTCCATCGAGCACGCGCATGGCGTCCACAAACCCCTGGCCTTCGGTGCCAAGCAGGTTTTCGGCGGGAAGGACACAGTCTTCGAAGATCAGTTCAGCGGTATCGCTGGCGCGCAGACCCAGCTTGTCTTCTTTCTTGCCCGGACGGAAACCCGGCGTTCCTTTCTCTACAATAAATGCCGACAGTCCGTGGGTGTGCGCGGCGCGGTCGGTCACGGCGACCACCACGAGAACGTCGGCATAGTGGCCGTTAGTGCAGAAAGTCTTGGTGCCATTCAGCACCCAGCTCTTGCCCTTGCGAACAGCGGTCATGCGCGCGCTACCCGCATCGGAACCGGACGAGGGCTCGGTGAGTCCCCAGGCGCCGATGAATTCTCCGGTGGCCAGCTTGGGCAAGTACTTCTTCTTCTGGCCATCGTTTCCTGCCAGAAAAATATGATTGGAGCCGAGCGAAGTGTGCGCCGCCACAATGATGCCGACCGAACCATCGACGCGCGAGAGTTCTTCAATCGCGATCACGTACTCGACGTATCCCATGCCCGCGCCGCCCAGTTCGGACGGAAAAACCACGCCCATCAGGCCAAGCTTACCGAGTTCTTTGATGGTCAAAAGCGGGAATTCTCCATGTTCGTCCCACTTGCGGACGTTTGGGGCAATTTCGCTGGCAGCAAATTCGCGGACACTCTTCTTGAGTTGCAGTTGTTCTTCGTTGAGCTGGAAATCCAAGATCCCTCCCCGGCGGGGAAATGATTTATTACAACACAGGGGAGAGGATGAAAAGAAATGCTCGTACCGACCGGTTGGTTAAGCGGCTTTTTTGTCGCTCCTGCCGAAAATCTTTTTCACCATCCACAGCGGCGCCACGAACACGTGCGTCGGGTTGGTGAGAAACGCCGGCTTATTGCCTTCGATCAGATGTCCGAGCCAGGCGAGCGCAAATGCTGTCGGGATGAGGAGCAGGCCGATGATCCAATGAAACCAGACCACAATGATGGAAGAGAAGCCAACCGGAATTGCGATCATGTGCAGCGCCCGGTTTATGGGATGGTTGTGCGCACCATCGTAATGTGAGTAGAGTCCCATTGGGCACTTCGCTTCCGGGCTTGGATTATAGCCGAAAGCTGATAGACAGTTTGAGTGGAGCAGCGCCTCCGGCGCTGCGTTTGAGCATTATGGATGGTTTAACGCAGGGCCAAAGGCCCCGCTCCACCCCTTTGGCCCTCCGGAGAATTCTCAACCCCTCACCACTTCTGGCTCAATCGAAATCAATCTTTCGAAGACCTCGTTGGAGAGCAGGCGACCTCGCGGAGTAAGTCGGACAAAGTTCTCTTGCATCTCCAGCAGGCCAGCCTCACCGCACTCCGCGATTATCGGTGAAAAATCGGCGAGTGCGTCTTTTCCGAATTCCGCCGCCACTCGTCGCAAGTCCACCCCCTCCGTGAGCCGCAATCCCAGGAAGAAAGTCTCTTGTAAAGCGGCATGTCTCGACACTGGAGTTTGCTGGAGCGGCGCTCCCGCGATGTAGAACTCCAATGAGTCAGGGGTCGCGAAGCGGACGCGGTCGAGATCGCAAGCGCTGACCCGATTGTCGCTGAACGATTTTGTGAATGGCAGTCCGTGCGCATTGCCAGGCTGCGGAAGAGCTTCACCGATCGCGTGCAAACCGGGAAGGGCACGGCTTTCAGCCGTGCCGAACGGTTGAGCTGTTTGCACTTTCGGCACGACTAGAAGTCGTGCCCTTCCCGGATCGTCGTTCCCGCAATTCTTAGAACCGTTCCCTTTCCCATCCGCCATCAGCATCGAATGGGCGTCCACCCCGAAACCAAGATACGGCTGCCGAGTCCAGTATTTCAGGTTGTGCTTAGACTCCCATCCTGAACGCGCGAAGTTGGAGATTTCGTACTGTTGGATTCCGGCACCATTCAGGCGTTCGCAGGCAATTTCGTACATATCGGCAGTGAGGTCATCATCAGGAACGAAGTGGGCATGATATTTCTGCCCTCCGGCGATGACTTCGCGGCCAAGGCGGGAATCTTCATCCACCTCCAGCATGTAAACGCTGGCATGCGGGACATTCAACGCGATCAGCTCATTCAGCGACTCGTCCCAGCTCTCGCGGGTCTGGTGCGGCAGCCCCGCAATCAGGTCCACATTGATGTTTGAAATTTCGGCTGCACGCAGGCGCGCGATATCGTCCAACACAGTTTCCCGTTTGTGCAGACGGCCAACCGATGCTGCCTCCTGGTCTACAAACGATTGCACTCCAAAACTCACGCGATTCGCACCGCAACCGGCGAGAACGTCGACCATAGCTTGGGAGAGCGTGCCCGGCGCGCATTCCACCGTAATTTCGGCATTCGCAGCCAAATCGAAATTTTGCGAAATGGTGACAAAAAGCCGCTCTAGTTGCGCTACCTGTAAGATGGTGGGAGTCCCGCCGCCGAGATAGACAGAGTCTACGGGGTCATCGATCAGGGCGCCCATCTGCTTGGCAGTTTCGCGGGCGTGCTCGATTTCGGAGCAAACGCGGGCGATGTACCTGTCGAACACGGCCCGTGAAAAAACGTCAGAGGCGAAGTTGCAATAGGTGCATTTCGTTTTGCAGAACGGCACGGAAATGTACAATCCAAGCGCCATCTGTATGATTATCCCACTGCCGGCGTAACTGGAGACGGAAAGGTCGCATCAGACAGATTTCAACCTCATTCATGCTGCCGCGCGTCGTCATCACAGGAATGGGCGTCGTAAGCCCGAACGGGACCGGCAAGGAAGCCTTCTGCCGCGCCGTGCTCGCCGGGAAGTCTGGCGTGAAACGCATTTCGCGGTTTGACTCCTCTCCGCTTCTTGTCCACATCGCTGGCGAGATCCCAGAGTTCGACGAGCTTTCATGGGTGGACGCTCGTGAACGCAAACATGTGTCGCGGGTTGTCCCTCTCTGCCTTGCCGCAACCACCGAAGCGGTCGCTGACTCCGGCCTCGACATGGCAAAAATGTCGATTGATGAAAAACGGCAAATCGGGATCGTGCTGGGAACCGGCGGCGGCGCTCAGGAATTTTCTGAGCAGCAATACCGCTTGTGGCATAGCGGCAAAGAGAAACAAGTCAGCCTGTTCTGCATTCCTTCCGGCACTATGGGCACCATTCCCAGCGAGATCAGCATGCGGTTCGGCTTCCGCGGCTACAGCCATGTGGTGACCGCGGGATGCACCTCTTCGACCGACGCGCTTGGGTACGCGTATCAGCACATCCAGGCGGGTGTTCAGCCGATGTTCTTGGCGGGTGGAGTGGATTCGCCCGTCACTGAGGGAATCATCAAGGGCTACACTATGCTGCGGGCCTTGACGCAATCCTGGAACCACGCGCCGGAGCGCGCTTCGAGACCATTCTCCGCAGACCGAGACGGTTTTGTGCTCGCGGAAGGCTCCTGGATGTTTGTTCTTGAAGAGTACGAGCACGCCAAGGCGCGAGGCGCGAAGATTTATGCGGAGATCACTGGCTACGGCGCCACCTGCGAGGCTTATCACCGCGTTCGCATGAGCGATTCACCGGAAGAACCGGCGCGTGCCATCACACTGGCGCTGGAAGAATCGAAAATCGCGCCTGAAGATATTCAGTACGTAAGTCTGCACGGAACTTCAACTGAGATGAATGACCGTGTTGAGACACGCGCCGTGAAACTAGCCTTAGGCGATCACGCATACAAGATTCCCATGACCGCGTTGAAATCGCAGATTGGACACGCGCAGGGAGCGTGTGGGGCCGCGAGCGTCGCCGCGACCCTGATTGCCATGGAACATGGAACGGTCCCGCCGACGATCAATCTCGATTCACCTGATCCGGATTGCGACCTCGACTACGTTCCTGATGTCGGACGCAAGGCACGCATCGAGCATGCGGTGTGCAACTGCGTGGGATTCGGGTCGAAGAATTCAGCGCTGGTACTGAAGAAGACGGCGTGAAAGCTACACGATCCTGGCTACTAGATCGTAGTCATGAGTTTCGGTGATCTGGCAGCGATAGAACTCGCCGGGAATGGGTGCCAGTCCTTCGGGAACGTCAGCGATATAGAGTTTGCCATCGATTTCCGGGGCGTGCATCGCGGTGCGGCCCTCAAGCAGCAGATCGCTTTCTTCCGATGGCCCTTCGAGAAGTACGTCGAATTCTATGCCACGCAACGCTTTCTTCTTGCGCTTGCTGATTCCCTTCTGGATTTGCATTACGTGCTTGCGCCGGCGCTCGATTTCGCGAGGCGACAGTTTTTGGTCGAGTGAAAAAGCCGTGGCGCCTTCCTGATCGGAATAGCCGAAGGCGCCCATCCAGTCGAATTCGGCCGCCCGAACAAAATCACACAGCTCTTCAAATTCTTTCTCAGTTTCGCCGGGAAATCCCACAATGAATGAAGTGCGCAAGGTAACGCCTGGAATGGTGCGCCGCATTTTTTCTATGATGCGCAGGAAAATCTCTGCACTGCCGCCCCGCTTCATGCGTTTCAGTGTCGCGGCGGAGGCGTGCTGCAGCGGGACATCCATGTAGGAGCAGATCTTGTCGTTGGCGGCAATGGTTTCAAGCAGGCGCGCGGTGATCTTGTTGGGGTACGCATACAGAAAGCGCACCCAGCGCAGCTCTTCAATGGCTGCCAGTTTTTCCAGCAGCAAGGCCAGGCCGTCTTTCAGGGCGAAGTCTTCGCCGTAGCAGGTGGTGTCCTGACCGATCAGGGTGATCTCGCGCACACCTGAGCGGGCAAGGCGTTCCGCCTCGGCAATGACTGACTCGAAGCGGCGCGACCGGAATTTTCCCCGAAGCTGTGGAATAATGCAGAAGCTGCATGGGTGATCGCATCCTTCAGCGATCTTTATGTAGGCGGTGGAACGCGGCGTGGCCAGAACGCGCGGAGTGCTTTCGTTGTACAGATAATTGGGAAGATCGGCAATGGCTCCGTCCCAGGATTGGCGAGAAAAGCGTCCTGCGGCGGCGCGAGCATCGCCTTCAGGGCGCGAAGTAAGAATATTGAATGGCGAATCAGTCGCGGCAGGGTTAGCAATTCCGGCAGCAGCGAGAATATTTTCTAGCTCTCCCGTGCCTACCACTGCGTCCACTTCCGGAATGTTCTTGCGAATCTCGTCGCGGTAGCGTTCCACCAGGCATCCTGCAACGACCAACTTGCGGGCCTTCCCTGACTTGTGGCGGGCCATTTCCAGGATCGTATTCACCGACTCCTGTTGCGCGCTCTCGATGAATGAGCAAGTGTTGACGACGATTATTTCGGCGTCTTCGGCACGGGAAACTAGGTCGGCGCCGGCCTGGGCGAGCATGCCCATCATGACCTCGCTGTCCACCAGGTTCTTGGGGCAGCCGAGGCTCACGAATCCTACCTTGGGAGCGGCGGGTTTCGTTTCGGAGGTAAGCACAGACAAGGACTTCGATGACATGCGATCTCACTATTATTCTAGCATCCGGCGAACGGCTCCCTCTGGTGCTCAGGCTCTGGAGTGCGGCAGCGAGAGGAGCACCTCATAGCTAACCACTAGGACATCAACCACCCGTTACCTCGGGCATCTTCGCATCCATTGGCCGAAAGGGTAGAGTTTTCCCATGAGCTCCAGTGCTGGAACCGGCAAACAATTCGTCTGCATGCAATGCGAACTGAACGAGGCAAAATGTGGCTGCGAGAAGTACTGCTGCTCCTGCCAGAGTCAGTTAGACGTTCGCCTCTGTCACGATGGCCTCTACTATTGTCCGCCTTGCCGGGAAGCCTGCGGCTACAGAACGTCTGACGAGTAGCCTGCCCTGCGGAAATCAGATGACTACGGTTTCCTGATACTCGCCGAACACCTCGCGCATGGCGTCAGAAATCTCACCGACAGTTGCATAAGCCTCCACCGCAGCAAGAATTCTCGGCATAAGGTTCTCGCCGGAACGAGCAGCCACCTCGATCGCATTCATGGCCTGCTTCCAGGGACCAGGATCGCGCCTGGATCGCAACGCGCAGACTCGCTCCACTTGTTTGCGCTCGAGCGACTCGTCAATGCGCTGGATCGGGACTGCTTTCCCAGCATCCTGAGCGAAGCGATTCACACCTACTACCGTGGCCTCTCCGTTCTCAACTGCTCTTTGATATTCATATGCTGCATTCTGAATTTCCTGCTGTACATATCCGCGTTCCACGGCTTTCAGCATTCCGCCCAGCGCGTCAATCTTCTCCAAGTAATCGTTCGCCCGTTTCTCAATCTCGTCTGTGAGTGATTCGATGAAATACGATCCCGCAAGCGGATCGATGGTGTTTGGCGCGCCCGATTCGTAGGCGACAATTTGCTGGGTGCGTAGCGCGATGCGCGCAGCCTGCTCGGTGGGAAGCGACAGGGCTTCATCGAAAGAATTCGTATGCAAGGATTGCGTGCCACCAAGGACCGCAGCCATCGCCTGAATTGCCGTGCGCACGATGTTGTTCTCCGGCTGTTGCGCTGTGAGAGTGGAACCAGCCGTTTGGGTGTGAAAGCGCAGCATCCACGAACGCGGTTCCTTGGCGCCAAACTTCTCGCGCATGATACGCGCCCACATACGCCGCGCCGCCCGGAATTTGGCCACTTCCTCCAGAAAATTGTTGTGCGAATTAAAGAAAAACGAAACCCGGGGAGCAAAGACATCTACATCCAATCCTGCGGCGATCGCTGCCTGAACGTAGGCGATTCCGTTGCCCAGGGTGAATGCCACTTCCTGGACAGCGGTCGCCCCAGCCTCACGCATGTGATAACCAGAAATGGAAATCGTGTTCCACTCAGGCACATTTTGGTTTGTCCATGCAAACAGGTCCGTAACCAATCGCATGGCCTGGGCGACAGGGTAGATATAAGTACCGCGCGCAATGTATTCCTTCAAAACGTCGTTCTGCACTGTGCCGGAGAGCTTTGTGACATCCGTTCCCTGCCGGCGCGCGACCGCGACATACAGCGCCAGCAGGATGGGCGCAGTCGCGTTAATCGTCATCGAAGTCGAGATCTTAGTTAGCTCGATTCCGTCGAATAGCCGCTCCATATCTTCGATGGAATCAATCGCAACTCCCACCTTGCCAACTTCGGCAGCGGCAAGCGGATGGTCAGAATCCAGACCGATCTGGGTGGGCAGATCAAAAGCTACAGACAACCCAGTTGTTCCGTGGGCCAGGAGATATTTGTATCGCTTGTTAGATTCTTCGGCGTCTCCCATGCCCGCATATTGGCGCATGGTCCAAAGCCGTCCGCGATACATGGTTGGTTGTACGCCGCGGGTGAAAGGGAAATCTCCCGGATAGCCTGCCCGCTGGTCGTAGTCCCAGTTCTCCAAATCAGCGGGCCTGTAGAGCTGGCGAACTGGAATATGAGAAGAAGTTTCTGGATCTGCGGGCAAATCGCGCACCTTAGGCTTTTGGGGCATCAGAAATTATCGTCGTTTTCGTGCCCGCCAGAAGGAAGTGGTGCCAAACCAGGCAAACATCAGGCTAAAAACTGCGGCTGCCGCAACCCTACCCGGAGTTGCCCTGCCAGCATGGTAAGCCGAATATTCGCGAAAGAAGGCCACAATGCCAACCCCAGCAAAAGCGAGGAAAACAAAGCCTGTTATTTCCAGCCAAAGCTGGTTCAGGACCGCGCCAAAATGCCCCAGAGTGGCACGTGCGCCGCTTAACAGGGCGCCATAGGTACGGGTACGCTTTACCTGCTGCCCAGCGATGCGGGCAGCAATGCCCAGTTTTCGGCCTGTGGAGACATTTACCATCGCTCTCGATTTTATCAATCTCTAGGGTTTAGAATACCGCCAAAGGTATTTTATGAGCCGTACTTTGGACCTGCACTCGCATCTAAGAAACAGGCGCGATTCGGCCAGACCGGGGGATTCGTGGACCAGGAATTGAAACACCTTATGAAGGAGTTGGGCGAAGCGATCAATGAGTCCTTGGCGGACTCCGAGCAGATTGCAGACGTTGTGTCCCGAATCAAGGACGGCGGTTACGATATCTTCCTGGTGCTTGAGGCCACAATTGGGGTCAGCCGTCCCGGCGAGAAACCCAGCGATAAGACCTCCATGGTCACGACCCTGACCAGCAACCCCGACCTGAAAGTCAGCGAGCAGGACCTCAAATTCCTAAAATCTTTGCGCATTAAGGTCGAGGACGACGCAGCATAGCGTTCGCCAGTCAAATCACATTCTGAATCAACCCGCCGTTCAAGGCGGCTCTTACGAACAGTTGTCACCGTGCCGCAAGAATTGCGTTTTGCGCGTGGTACAGCTGTGAGGCCTGGTTGAACCTAGGAAACCGCAAGGTGTGCACTCGAGCGTACCAGCCTTTTGATCTTGACCGCCACCATAGTAAGCGGAGAAAATCATATCGTCCACCGTCGTGCTCATAGAGGGAAGCCGTATGAAGAGATTAGTCGGCTTGAGTTTTGTAGTGCAAGCGCTGGCGGGGCTGGGCTTGATGGCCGCTCCGCTCGGCGCGCAGAATCAAACTGTCCCTGAAGTCGTCTACGAAATCTACCACGACACTTCACTGCCCGTACGTCAATACCCCTCGGGCTTGCCGGTGGCCGCGACTGCATTGCGGGTACGCCCGTTGCCCCGCCGCATTCTGCCGGGTGCGCGGCTCGCGCAGGCCGATGCAGTCGAGCAGGTCTTCGCCTTGCCCGCAGTTTCAGCAACTATTTCGCACAATTTTGATGGCATACCCGACTCAGCCAATGGGTCGCTCCGCGGCGTTCCCCCTGACCAAAATCTGGCGGTGGGCGCGACCCAGGTCGTTGAAGTGATCAACACTGCCTACCAGGTCTTCAACAAATCAACTGGGACGTCCGTGCAAGCACCAAAGCAGATCAGCAGCATTTTTACAGGCGTCAGTGGTTTGTGCGGCCAGGGGTCGACCAGTCCCAATTACACGGATCCCATCGTGCTCTACGACAAGAAGGCGGGCCGCTGGTTTATCGTCATCGTTGCCGCCAACAGCAGCTTTAGCACTGGTAACGAATGCATTGCTGTGTCCAGCACTTCGGACGCAACCGGCACCTATCACCGCTACGCTTTCTCGTTCGGGACAAACATTTTCAACGACTATGACAAGTTCGGCGTGTGGCCGGATGCCTACTACGGGGCATTCAACTTATTTAGCCCCAGCACGTTCCTGGGAGCCAAGGCATGTGCTTTTCAGCGCTCCGCGATGTTGGCGGGTACCGCGGCTAAAGCGCTCTGTTTCACCAAGACGAACGAGTTCTCGTTATTGCCGTCAGACCTGGATGGCGCTACGGCGCCCCCGCTCGGCGAACCGAACTTCTTTGTCGATCTATTCAGCACCAATGCGCTCCATCTTTTCAAGTTCCACGTCGATTTCACGACTCCAAGCAATTCCAAATTCACCGGGCCCGTCGCGATTGCGGTGACGTCCTTTACCGAGGCTTGCGCCGCCACTGGTACGTGCATTCCGCAGACTGGGACCACCGATCAACTGGACTCCCTGGGCGATCGCCTGATGTTCCGGCTGGCCTATCGGAACTTCGGCTCTCATGAATCGCTAGTAGTCAACCATGCAGCAAAAACTAGTGTGGCGGCATCCGGAGTGCGTTGGTACGAGATCCATAGTCCCAATGCAACGCCAGTCGTGTTTCAGCACGGCACGTTAACCAGTGGTGGCACTTCCCTGTGGATGGGGAGCATCGCCATGGACAAAGTCGGGGACATGGCGCTCGGATTCAGCGAAACCAGCAGCACGATTCACCCCGCCGTCGCGTTCACCGGCCGGACTCCAAGTGATCCCCTGGGCACAATGGAAGGCATAAACATCATCTTCGCTGGAAGCGGTTCCCAAACCGGAGGCACGGTCAACGGTGGAAACCGCTGGGGTGATTACAGCGGTATGGCCATCGACCCTTCAAACGACTGCACCTTCTGGTATGTCAATGAATACATCCCATCTAACGGGAACTTCAATTTTCATACCCGGATAGCATCCTTCAAGTTCCCAAACTGCTTTTAGACTTGAGCGGGGAATGGCAAGGGTGAGACAGTTCGATAGGATAGAACTGCATTGCTCTCGGATTGACCGCGAACGAGCTCAGGCCGAGCGCTTCCTCGTGGGCAACGTGAACAAAGCGTGCAGAGCGGTGTCTAATTGTTGACGCTCACGGCTATCGCCAGAATCTTCGATCTCTTCCAAGCGCTTGTGAATCGCTCGCCGAGCCGCTTCGATGCGGCCGTACAATTTATTGGGATTGGATTCGGTCAGAGCAGCCCCGTATAGCTCTTGCCAAGTTGGATTGAGCACACAGCCTCCATCAGGGACACAAAATTCAAATGGACGAAGGCGACTCCAAATTATAACCTGTGGACCACTCTCCTGCTTCGCGAAACGCTAGATGAGAGACCCGGACTTGGAGTAGATTTAACGACTGCTGTCTTGTGACTCTTGGCGGGAGGGCACATCAGTGCCGATTCGAATTCCTCGTCGCGAATTTCTTGTGGGCGTAGGCGCCGTGGCCGCGGCAACCGCCACCTCGTCAATTCCCGCATGGGCGTCGCTCGTACCGGAGCGCCTCTATCCCCCGATGGATCTCTCGTATTTCGATACCCCCATTTCTGGCGCGCCCGCCGAGATCCGCGTCGGGTATGCAGCGATCACATGGGACGGCAAAGATCGCCAGGCCATTGAAGATATCGCTGCGCTCGGCTTCCATGGAATTCAATTGCGTGAAAACTGCATCAAGGAGTTTGCCAGTGCCACGGAGTTGCGCGAATTGCTGCAGAAACACGAACTGAAAATGGTGGCCCTCTCAAGCGGCAGTGTGAATATCGATCCAGCAGTTGAGGCGCAAGAGATAGCCAGACACGTGACGCACGCCAAGTTTGTGCACGATGTCGGAGGACTGTACCTGCAAGTCACGGATCAGCGTCCGAAAGAACGCGCGATCACTGCTGCCGATTACAAACGCCTCGGCGCGTTATTGACGGAGGTTGGAAAACGCACTGCAGACCTGGGGATCTCGTTGGGATATCACAATCACATGGGCTCTCTTGGCGAGCGACCCGAGGGGGTGGACCAAATTTTGCAAGCGTCCGATGCGCGCTACGTCAAGCTGGAGCTGGATGTCGCGCACTATTTCCAGGGGGGAGGCGATTCGGCCCAGACAATCCGGAAATACGGCGATCGCTTACTCTTCCTTCACATAAAAGATGTCGAAGAACTGCCAGCCAGTGCAGATCCAGAGCATGCGTACCGTTTTGTGGAGCTTGGTCGTGGGAAGATTGACCTTCCGGCCATCGTTGAAGCTCTTCGCCAAGTGCGTTTCCGCGGCTGGGTGGTCGTCGAGCTGGACAGCGTTCCCGACAGGACTCGCACTCCCAAAGACTCTGCATTGATCAACAAAAAGTATGTCGAGAGCAAGCTGGGATTAGCGCTATGAAGTCTCCATTCAGAGTTGCTGTGATCAACGATGAGATTACGCAAGATTTTGGGCGCGCCTGCGAAGTCGCGTCCCATGATTTCGGGATGGAATGGATCGAATTGCGCGGCATGTGGAACAAGAACGTGCTCAATCTGGATGCGAAAGAAGTTGCGGAGGCGCGACGGATACTGGAAAAGTACAAGTTGCACGTGACCGACATCGCCAGTCCACTGTTCAAGGTAGATTGGCCGGGTGCGCCGAAATCGAAGTTTAGTCCGAAAGGATCTCAGTTCGGAGCTGACTTCACATTCGATCAGCAAGGTGAAGTGCTCGCCCGCAGCATCGAACTGGCGAAAGCCTTCCGCACCGATCGGGTCCGTTGCTTCGACTTTTGGCGGCTCGACCAGCAGGCGCCGCATCGCACGGCTATTAACACAAAATTGCTGGAAACTGCGAATAAGGCGGGAAGCCAAGGCGTGACGTTGGTGCTCGAAAACGAGATGACGTGCAATACCGCTACTGGCTCTGAAGCGGCCAAGGTTCTGGACGCCGTGCAATCCCCTTCTCTCATGCTCAACTGGGACGCGGGAAATGCGGCAGCAGCCGGGGAAAAGCCCTACCCAGACGGCTACGAACTTTTGCCGAAGAGTCGCATCGGCCACTGTCACTGCAAAGACGCGGTGAAAATGCCAGGCGCCAAAGATAAAGATAAAGACTACGAGTGGGCAGCCATGGGACGAGGCATCATCGATTGGGTGGGCCAGTTCAAGGCGCTCAAGAATGACGGTTACCGTTTCGCCGTGAGCCTGGAGACTCACTGGCGTGGCGCAGGAACTGCGGAAGCATCAACGCGGCAGAGTTGGGCGGGGATGAAAGACGAATTACAAAAAGCGGGAGCTTTGTAATCAGCGCACAAAGGATTTTGGCATGCAAAACAAAACCAGACGGGACTTCATAAAACAAGCAGCTTGGGGGACCGCGGCTATGCTGGCCTACCCACGTTCGCGGGTGCTAGGCGCTAATGACCGAGTCCGGGTGGGAATGATTGGCGCAGGCGCGCGCGGGCAGGAACTGCTTAAGCAGGTCCAGAAGGTCCCTAACGTTGAACTCGTCGCGATTGCCGATATCTACGGCCGGCGGCGCGACGAAACGAAACACATGGCGAGTGGACTTCAGCCATTTGATGATCACCGCCGCCTGCTTGAAATGAAAGACCTCGACGCGGTCATCGTCGCCAGTCCTTTGCACATCCATGCCCGGCATTTTCTGGACACGCTGGATGCAGGCAAGGACCTTTACTCAGAGAAGACCATGACGTGGTCCATTCCAGAGGCAGAGCAGTGTCTGGCGGCGGCAAAGAAGTCCAACCGGGTGGTGCAGATTGGATTGCAGCATGAGAGCTCGGGCGCGCTGGCCGATACAAGAAAGTGGATCAAGGATGGCATGGTTGGCAAGGTGACCCAGGTCGAGTCTTGGATGAGCCGCAATACGCCCCACGGAAAGGGCCAGTGGGTGCGCCCGGTGCCCTCCGACTGTACCGCACGGAATGTCAATTGGAAAGCGTTCCTCAACGGTAGACCCGACCGCGAATTCGATCCCTACAGATTCATCAACTGGCGGCTGTTCTGGGAATTCTCAGGCGGGAATGTGACCGAGAATATGGTGCATCAGGTTGCTTGGATCATGAGCGCGCTTGATCTTCCTCTACCGACTGCGGCTTACATGTCTGGCGGGGTCTTCTCGGAAAAGGACGGGCGCGAGGTGCCGGATACGATTGCTGTCACGCTCGATTTTCCTGATACGGTCGTCACTTGGCAGTCCACTTTCAGTAATAGCCGCTACGGATTGGGCGAGCACATTCTGGGTAGCGATGGCACGATTGAACATGTGGCGGGAGCCAACGAAATGGTGACCGGAAAATCCGACGAGAGCCCCCGGTATTATCCCGAGAAGGTCAACC
>WNFJ01352022.1_pt2 | contig 113906 bp, 96 predicted proteins | sample 5400461 | NCBI WGS metagenome assembly WNFJ01 (sample SAMN13153349, study PRJNA577476) | soil metagenome | isolation source: 115 cm saprolite on Douglas fir-dominated hillslope | place: USA:California | collected 2013-09-17
GTTTTAGCGACCTGTGGACCCGCCAGCGTTACAATGCGGGCGACTTTGGCACGGGCAGTAACTTAGCGTCGTTTCTTCTTGGACTCCCGAACGGAGGAGACTTTCCGCGCAACGCCAATCGCATAAACTCGCAGCATTATCACGGCGTGTATGTTCAAAACGATTGGCGCATCACCCCCAGGCTGACGCTGAACCTGGGCCTGCGCTGGGATGTCGAACGGCCCTGGACCGAGCGCTTCGACCGCATGACCACGGTTTTCGACCCCACTGCGGTCAATCCGATCAGCGATGCCGCCCAGGCTGCCTACGCAAATATTCTGAACAAGATCGTTTTGAAAGATCCCGCGAAGTATCCCTTCGGCCCGCAGTTGGCGCAACTGGTTCCGGTGAGTTCGTTCCGCGTGTTGGGCGTCCAGAGATTCGCCGGTGTCGACGGTCAGAGCCGATACGCGACCAATACGGATTGGCATGAATTCCAACCCCGTTTCGGCTTCGCGTACCGGATTCGACCGAACACGGTGATCCGGGGTGGATTTGGGCGCTTCACGCAAAGCTCCGATATCAAGGGCGGCCAGAATGGCTTCAGCCGCTCGACACCGTTTACGCGCTCGCTCGACAGTGACCTAACACCCTACGACACGCTGGCCAATCCTTTCCACGATGGAATTCTGGAGCCCACCGGCTCGACGCTGGGCGCTCTGACGAATCTGGGTCAAGGCGTGAATTTCGTGAATCAAGATCCGACGCATGCTTACTCTTGGGAGTACAGTTTGCACGTCCAGCACCAGTACAAGACCTGGCTGTTCGAAGTAGGTTATTCGCACAACAAAACCTACCATATCGAATGGGATTTGAATCAGAATCTCCAATCCTTCGACCAGTGGAAAGCCTTCCGCGTGCCCAGGTTTGATGCCAGTGGCAAGCCGCTGGAATCCACCGACAACGTCAGCAATCATTCGTTCTTGTGGGATGATGCGATTCCGAATCCGTTTCGAGGACTGCCCGGTGTGACCGGCGGTATCTCGACGGCGCAATTCCGCTCCATCGCCGATCTGTTGCGTCCTTTGAAGCTATATGGGAATCTGAACCGCAACAGTAATCCGTGGGGCCGCAATCAGTATGATGCTTTGCTCGTCAAAGTGGAACGCCGCTTCAGTAAAGGTTTTAGTCTGATCGCGGCCTACACCTTGTCGAAGCTGTTCGAGGACACCGCCTTTTGGGGCGACGAGATTACCGGCCCGATTACCGAGCACAAACTCGGAGGAGACGACCATCCGCACATTCTGTCGATCGCCCCCGTATGGGAAGTACCGGTGGGACGGGGACGGGCTCTCGCCGCCAACCTGCCGAAGTTTCTCGATGCGGTAGTGGGCGGCTGGGAATTAAGCGGCTCCTACCATGCCGTCGCCGGCTCACCGGCTGTTGTCGACGCCAATGCGCGCTACTTTTTCGACGGCCAGGAGTTCGCGCTGCCCAACGATCAACGATCACTCAGCCGCTGGTTCGACATTTCGCACTTCTACCGGTATCCGGGCCGATCCGACGACATCTCCAGATGGCCGGCATGGACCGGCGTACAGAATCTCCCGGGCGCGAGCTTCAAGCCGAGCCTGCCGACCGATCCGGCCAACGGCGTTTACCAGGATTTCGGCGCCGTAATCTGGCGCATGCCTACGCGTTGGGCGCATGTTCGCAATCCCGGCGTCAACGAATTCAACCTCGGCCTCTTCAAGAACTTTAAGGTGAGGGAACGCGTTAAGGCCCAATTCCGGTGCGAGGCGTTCAACGCGCTGAATCATCCGCGGTTCGGCGGCCCCGCCACCAGTCCCTCAGATTCCCGTTTCGGAATGATTACGCCGGCGCAACAGAACCTGGCCCGCATCGTGCAGGGGGCGCTGAAGGTAAGTTTTTAGCGAGGCTGACCTTTTTTGAGTAGTCCTTGCATTGGGACGAGTATGCCTATATAATTGCAGCATCAGTGGTTTGGGGCTTCTTAAGCCTAGAATTCGATTAAGGGGAAAACGTTCATGCAACATGCTGGCACTCGTATGCGCCAGTTTGGCCTTTTCACAAGCCGTAAACGGATCGCTTCTGGGGACCATTTCGGACGCATCCGGCGCTGTCGTGGTCAACGCAAAAGTCACGCTTACTGCCCGGGATACCGGAGTGAGCCGTAGCGCCACGACGAACGAAAGCGGTAACTATACATTTGCGGACGTGCCGCCCGGGGCGTACACGGTCGCCGTGGAGCAGACCGGATTCAAGCGCGCGGTGCGAAACAACGTGGACGTGATCGTGAACTCCACGGTGCGCGTCGACCTCGCGTTGCAGCCTGGCCAGATCACCGAAACCGTGAACGTGACCGCGGAAACGCCGCTGCTGCAAACAGAACGCGCCGACACTGGCCGGAAAATCGAGTTCACCCAGATTTCGGAACTGCCCTTGGGCGGCAGTCACAATTTCCAGACCATGTCAATATTGGTACCCGGCGCGGCATTGCCGGCAGGGCAACACTCGGCTTTCTTTAACCCACAGGTGAGTCTGGCCACGAGATTCAACGGGCAATCGCGCCTCTCCAACAACCTGTCACTCGAAGGCGTAGACGACAACGAGCGCACCGGACTGCTGCAAGTGCTGATCCCGCCGCAAGAGGCCATCCAGACCGTGGATATCAGCACCAGCAATTTCGAAGCGGAGTTGGGACGCGCCACCGGCGGGGTCATCAACGTCTTCCTGAAGTCGGGTACCAATCAGATTCACGGTTCGGCGTATGAGTTCAACCGCGTGAGCGCACTCGCGGCCCGGAACTGGTACGATACCGCGCGCGGCCATTTCACCTACAATTACTTTGGCGGCTCGGTGGGAGGACCGATCCGCAAGAACCGGACCTTTTTCTTCGGCGACTATCTGCGCATCGAGGATCATAGCGCGAATAACGACCGTCTAACCGTGCCGTTGGCAGATATGCGCACCGGCAACTTGAACGTAGCCGCGCCGGGTAAGAGTCCCACAACAATATACGATCCCACCACGGGCAATCTAGCCACTGGGGCGGACCGGCTTCCATTTACTGGCGCCGGCATCAACGTGATTCCGAAGAGCATGATCAACCCGATTTCGACCAAGATCCTGGGGATCGTTCCGGGCCCGAACCAGTCCCTGGCCAATCCATTTGCTCAGAACTACTTCGTGAACAGCCCGTTCTACCGCAACACGGACCAGTTCGACGTCAAGGTGGATCACAACCAGACCGATCGGGACCGGTTCGCGATTCGCTACAGCTATTCGCGCCCGGTGACGTTCGACGCGGCTGTTTACGGCATCTATGGCGGACCACGCGGGACCGGCGGCTCCGGTTTCGAGGGTACGGGCATCCAGGGCACGCATAGCGCCGCGATCAACTATAATCACATCTTCTCGCCGACGCTTATTACAGAAGTTCGCGCGGGCGTGAACCGCTATCGCAACGATGCGCAACAGGTGGGCTACGGGCAAAATACGGCCGATCAACTTGGGATTCCGGGCATCAATGGCATTCCATGGACCAGCGGGCCGCCGCAGATTAACCTCGACAACTTCGGAGATCCCTTCATTGGCTTCTCGGCGAGCTTGCCCTGGATACGGTCGGAAACCAACATCCTCCTGGTGAATACGTGGACCAAAACGCTGGGCAACCATACCATCAAGTGGGGCGGAGAGATGCGTCGCATTCGCGACGACTTGCTTCAGACTCAGACCGTGAATCCCCGCGGCCGCTACCACTTCCAGGTCCAACAGACTTCTAACGGCAAGGACAGCACCAGCTTCACCAACTCACTGGCGAGCTTCCTGCTGGACGTACCGAGCGAGGTGGGGCGCGACTATCCAGTCATTTTCCCTGCGTATCGCGCCTGGCAGTTCTTCGCGTTCGTACAGGACAAATGGCTAGTCACTCCCAAGCTGACCGTTGACATCGGGCTGCGCTGGGAGTTCTATCCGCCTGCCACGCCTGCCCACCCAGCGGGCTTCTCCCAATTCAATCCTGTGAACGACACGCTGGTGATCGCCGGAGTTGGCGGGAATGCATCGAATCTAGGGCTTGACACGCACTGGAAAGACTTTGGTCCGAGACTGGGTATTGCATACCGTCTGAGCGAGAAGACAGTCATCCGCACCGGCTTCGGCATAAGTTTTTCACCATTCCCGGACAACACGTATGCGTACAATTATCCAGTAAAGCAGAACAACGTGTTCTCTCAACCGTCGACTTGTAGCAGTTGTGGCGTTTTGCTGCCCGACGGCAGGCCAGCAATTTTCCAAAATGGCTTCCCCCCGTTCGCCCCGGTGGCCATTCCCTCAAATGGGATCGTGACAAAGCCCGATCCGAACCAGGCTTACTTTTTCATCAACCCGCACTTCCGCGAACCATACGTGGAGGCCTGGAACTTTGCCATCCAGCGCGCGCTTCCCTTCAATCTGGCATTCGAAGTGGCCTACGTCGGCAATCACGGCGTCGACCAGCCGGCGCAATGGAATCTGAACGCTGCGCAGGCCCTGAACGTCAACCAGGCAGGCCAGCCTCTGTTCGTCCAATACGGTCAAAAGGGCAGTGTCACAAATTACTTTGTCGGGCTTGGCTCGATGTACAACGGTCTCCAAGCCAAGCTGGACAAGCGCTTCTCCGGCGGCTTTGCTATGACAACCACGTATACCTTCAGCAAGGCCGAGGGTTTTCAGTCCGAAGACGGCGCCCTAGATAATCAGATTAACGTCAGGCGCAACTGGCGCCGGCTGGACTTCGACCGTAAGCATATTTTTGTCCAAACGTATGTGTATGAATTACCTTTTGGCAAAGGCAAGCAGTATATGCAATCCGGCCCAGCGGCGTGGATTCTCGGTGGATGGCAGGTAAGCGGGACTCTGCAGATCTATTCCGGAAATCCTCTCAACTTTCGCGGAAATGACTCGCTGTTGAAATCGCCCGGTAACCGCACCACGCTGAACTACTTCGGCCCGGGTGGAATCCGCGTGACCAAGGGGAATGGGCGCGACGCAACGTGGTTCACGCCGACCATCTGCAGCTTCTCGGGAGCCAGCCCGGTTACATCACAGTGTTTTTCTCAGCCGGGCGCCGAGCTTCCCGCGGGTTCACCGCCGGAATTCGGCAACCTGGGCTGGAACGTGATCAGCGGCCCCGGACAATGGGACGTGTCCGCGGGGCTATTCCGCAATTTCAACATTACCGAGCGTTTCAAAATCCAGCTCCGCGGCGAGGCCTTCAGCTTGATCAACACGCCGAAGTGGGACAATCCGAATACGGATATCAACAGCTCCAACTTCGGATTCATCACCGGCGCCGGCGGCGCCCGCTCGATCCAGCTAGGCGCAAAGATTGTTTTCTGAGTAGCACAGTTAGAATTCGGCCAGCCGCCGAGGATGACGTTCCGCTCATCCTCGGCTTCATCCGCAAACTTGCGGAATACGAAAAGCTGTCGCACCAGGTTGTAGCAACCGAAGACCTGTTGCGCCACGCGCTGTTTGGGCCACGTCCGGCCGCCGAAGTGGTCCTCGCATATTTAGCGGACGAACCGGCAGGGTTCGCTCTCTATTTCCACAACTTCTCGACGTTTCTGGGGCGTCCGGGGATCTATCTCGAAGATCTTTTCGTCGACCCGCCGCACCGGGGCAAGGGCGTCGGCAAGGCTTTGCTGATTCACCTCGCGAAGATCGCCAAGGAGCGCGGCTGCGGACGCTTCGAATGGGCTGTGCTGGATTGGAACAAGCCTGCTATCGATTTCTATCGCGGGCTGGGCGCGGCGCCGCTGGACGATTGGACGCTGTTCCGTGTCAGCGGTGAAGCTTTGGATCGCCTGGCATCTTGACGTTGGGTGGAAATCACGCAATTACGTTCAAACAGCATCGCTCAGCACTTCTGAGGAAAACCGTGCCTGTTGTGTCACGACTTCGTCGTCCTGGCAGCCGCAATCCCCAACGGTCATCTCTCTTTCGTCAGTCTAATCGTTATAACGTCGGAGGATCTGTAATCGGCGAGGTTGATCTCTTCTCTTTTGTTTATGTATCCATCTACATTAACTTTGACGGCTACTCTGCACATGGGAAGTGCCGAAAAACTCGCGACGCCATTCGCGCCAGTTGACGCCTCAGCGTCTTGATTGTAGAGGGCGCCGCACGCCTTCTCTTGCCCGGAGATTTTGATCTTGGTTCTTGCCGGAATCTGTTCGCCGCTCTCCCCGGACACTTTGACGTGAACCTCGATCTTCTTGGTGTCGGACTTCTTCTCCTCCTCCTGGAAAAGCGCGGCGGATGCTTTGAGGAGGACTGGTGCGAAACCGGCGAGAAACGCCGTGGTGATGGCAATTGCGCGTCTCGTCATCTGTTCAGTGCTCCTTTGGCCCGGCTTTTGCCGGATTGTGTAACAGGTCGTGCAAAACTTCGTCGTAGTAGGGCTTATCTTTCAGGCTTGCGCGAGACGAATTGAAATAAGCCAGTGCGAGTTGGATGCTGTCGTCTCCGAACTTGGTAACGGTGAGCGAACAACGCTCGCTGTCGCTGAGGTGCGTGTTGTCGATCATTGGGAAGGCGAACGATCCGACCCAAAACACGGCCTTCGTCTCCAAATTCGCTTTCTCGACAGCGGGTTTCAGGCTCTGCTTGCAGTCCTTTAGGGACAGAGGCTTGGAAACGGACAAGATAAGTTCCACCTCCCGCCTGTCCATGCGGACCTCGCTAATTGCGATGTTGAACTGCCGGTAGTGTTTGTGCCCGTCGTAGTCACTCAGGGACAAACACACAGTGGGGCCGTTACGCTGCTCACCGGCCCGGGGTTCCACCATCGACGTACTAAAGCTGATCGCCCCAGGATAGTCGTTGCTCGCGACCAGCACCATATCGATCGTGCCCGGCTCCACCGCGCCGCTGTCGGCAAGCACTTCCAGTTGCCGCCCTCTCACGTCCATTGCTACTTTCTCGAGGCGCCACAGCAGATCCCCGTTCGGGTCGTATTTTGCCAACGCTACTAGTTCGCGCTGCAAGTGCTTAAATAACGGCCCCAGATCCAGCGATTCGTGAAAGTTATGCGCCAACAGTTCAATGTTCAGCACCTCGGTTTCGAGGTACTCGGCGGGCTGCTGTTGGGGGTCTTTTTTCAGGAACGTAGTCAGAATCGAATTGAACATATCCTTCCGCAAGGCGGAGTCCGCTTCTTCGCGACGCCCCATCATGTCGGCGTACAGCCGAACATTGTTGTCGAGCTCCTGCCGCTTATTCAAGGACCAGTTAAAGATAAGGCCGACTATGAGCGTGACTAGCGGCAAGGCCACGACCTTCAACAGTTCGATCCAGTTGAACCGGCTCGCTTCCTTGGAATCGCTTTCAGGCATGATTATCGCCGGCGCAGCGCATAGTTACCGCCGGCGCCCGGCACCGCCACGAAGTCGTACTGGGCGGCAGTGGGATAGGAGAACACAACAGCGTTCGGGGAGCCCTGAAGACTCGTGACCGTAAATGCGCAGCGACCCTCTTGCCGAACGTCGATCCGGTAGGAGCCGTCGTCACGTGTGGTTCCGCTGCCGGCGTTGCTCCCGTTGCACGTTACCGTGATGGAAGCTCTTCGCACGGGGCTGCCATTATCGAAGAAGATAGCGCCGTAAATCGGGCCGGCGGTAAGAAGGGCCGGACATAGCGCCGCCACCGAGCACAAAAACACAAGCCGTCTCATTGCCTATCCTCCAGCCCGGGGAGCGCACGTTACCGGGGTGCCAAATAGTATACTAGGTTCCTAGTATATACCAGGATTTTTATTTTCGTGTCTTGGTATTCTCGTTGGCTGGAATGCGGATGGTTTCGTTCACACCCGCTCTTGCACGGCCACGTGGATCTGTGGCTTAGTACGCGATTTCGCAAATACGGTCACGCATGCCGTGTGGCGCAGGCTCTCAGCCTGCCGACTCGACACTCGTGTCGAGTCTTGTGCTTGGCCGAGGCAAGAAGCGTCGAGACGAGTCTCGACGCGGCAGCCTGAGAGGCTGCGCCACAAGCACAGAATACGTTACCGAACTTCTGAAACGGAGCACTTAGCAAGGCGAACCATTCGCCAAGGAGGCTGCGGACGCTGTCCTAGACTATCGATTTCTATCGCGGGCTGGGCGCGGCGCCGCTGGACGATTGGACGCTGTTCCGCGTCACTGGGGAGGCGCTGGATCGGCTGGGAGGCGGCTGAAAAGACGGCATCTAGGCCCAAACGGCGCTGTCCGGCGTTCGCAACGTGGCCATCATTAGTAGAGTCGCCGATTCAGGGTCGCCCGCGCAATTGGTAGATTGCCCTAGAGCCTGAGTACAGCAAAGAAGGGATTTCGTTCTACACTATTCCAATGAAAGCTTCCCGTCGTGAATTCCTAGCCGGTTCCCTGGGCGCTGTGGCGACACTGTCCGCGCAAGCTCAAAACGTGCACGAGCTCCTCGCGAAAATGACAACGGCCGAAAAGATCGGCCAGATGACGCAGCCGGATCAAATGTTCCTGAAGAGCCTGGATGACATCGATGAATATCATCTTGGCTCGCTGCTCAGCGGCGGCGATTCGGATCCGAAATCGGGAAACGATCTGGGGTCCTGGACGGATCTCTACGATCACTACCAGTCGCGAGCTTCGAAGACTCGGCTGCGGATTCCGCTGCTTTACGGCATCGACGCCGTGCACGGTCACAACAACGTGCTGGGAGCTGTGATTTTCCCGCACAACATCGGCCTGGGATGCACGCGCGACGCGGACCTGGTGGAGCGTGCCGCGCGCGTCACCGCCGAAGAAGTGCGTGCGACCGGAATCAATTGGGCGTTCGGGCCGTGCGTCACGGTTCCGCAGGACATACGCTGGGGCCGGACGTACGAGGGATTCAGCGAGTCGCCGGACGTGGTGAAGACGCTCGGCGCGGCTGCCGTGCGCGGATTCCAGCGCGGCGCGTTGGACCATCCTCTGGCGGTGCTGGCGTGCGCCAAACACTTCGCCGGCGATGGCGGAACCACATTCGGGACGGGCATGCCCCGGAAAAGAGGCTCCCAGGAGCGCTATCCGCTCGATCGCGGCGACACGCGCGGAGATGAGGCCACGCTGCGCAAGATCCATCTCGCCGGTTACGTGACGGCGATCGCGGCGGGTGCGGTGTCCATCATGCCGTCTTACAGCAGTTGGAATGGATTGAAGTGTTCCGGCAACGCGCGGCTGCTCACCGGCATTTTGAAAAACGAACTCGGCTTCGCTGGATTTCTCATTTCCGACTATGACGCGCTGAACGAACTGCCCGGAACTTATAAACAGCAGATCGAGCAATCCATCAACGCCGGCATGGACATGGTGATGGTCCCTAGGACGTACGTGGAGTTTTTCCGTACGCTCGAAGAGCTGGTGAACGAAGGCAAAGTACCGATGGCGCGCATCGACGATGCCGTAACGCGCATTTTGCGCGTGAAATTCGCGCTCGGCCTGATGGACCCGCGGCGTTCCCCGCTGGCCGACCGGAGCCTGCATAAATCATTCGGTTCTGCCGAGCATCGGGAAGTGGCGCGCGAATGCGTCCGCCGGTCGATGGTGCTTTTGAAGAACGAGAACAAGCTGCTGCCGCTCGCGAAGAATGCGCGGCTGCACGTGGCGGGCAAAAGCGCGGACGATATCGGAAACCAATGCGGCGGCTGGACGATTACATGGCAGGGAAAAAGCGGAGACGTAACGCAAGGGACCACGATTCTCGCTGCGATCCGCCGCGCGGCTTCGTCCGTCACGTCGTCCAAGGATGGAACCGGAGCCGGCGGCGCGCAAGTGGGTATCGCGATCATCGGCGAGACGCCGTACGCGGAGTTTCAGGGCGATCGCACCAGCTTGGGCTTGGCGCCCGAGGATATCGCCGTGGTCGACCGCATGAAAAGTGCCGGCATCCCCGTGGTGGTGGTGCTGGTATCAGGCAGGCCGTTGGTGATCGATGAAATTCTGGGGAAGGCGGACGCAATCGTCGCGGCATGGCTGCCGGGGACCGAGGGCGACGGCGTCGCGGACGTTCTGTTCGGCGACGCAAAACCAACCGGCCGATTGTCCTTCACCTGGCCGCGCGGCGATTCAACCAGCTTCGCACTGGGCGATGCAGGTTACAGGGCTCTATGGCCGTTCGGTCACGGACTCGGCTATTAGTGCAAAACGCTCCCTCGCGGTCGCGGCTCTGTAACACACGTCAGCAAGCGTTGCTCGAAAATTTCAGCGAATCTTCAGTAACGCAGCGTCTATATGCAAGGGAGGGCCGACTATGCATATTTCCGTCCGCGCGTGCGCTCTGCTGGCGCTGACAATCGCCGCCTTGTCCGGCGAGACGTTGAAGAAGATAGCAGCCATCGACTTGCCGGGCCTCGCCGGCAAACGCTTCGATTACTTGACCATCGATTATGAGGATCACTACCTGCTTTCGGCGCACCTCGCGGCCGGGATTCTGTATGTGATCGACACGCGCACCAACCAACTCGTGAAGGCGATACCGGACGTGCCCGGCGTAGAGGGCATCGAGTACGTGCCCGGACTCAAGAAGGCCTACACGTCCGACGCCGGCGAGAACAAAATCGGCGTAGTGGACTTGAAGAGCATGACCGTCATCAAGAAGCTGCCCACGGAGGCCAAACCCGATGGCAGCGCTTATGCCGAGCCGTTTCGCAAAGTCTACGTCTCGGACGAGCACGGTAAGGCCGAAGCCGTGGTGAACGTCGACAAGGACGAGGTCGTCACGACGCTGAAGTTCGACAGTCAAACCGGGATGCCGCAATACGATCCCGTCGCGCGAAAGATTTATGTGAACTTACAGGATGACGGAATATTCGCGGTCATCGATCCGGACACGGACACGGTTGTCGGGCGCTATCCGGTGGGCCGCTGTAAGCACAATCACGGCATGGCGCTCGATCCCGAGCATCATCGCGCGTTCCTCGGTTGCGAGGGCAACGACCTGCTGACCGTTTTCGATCTCGACGCTCATCGCCCCATCGACTTTCTGCAGCTTCCGGGCCAACCGGACGTCGTGAAATTCGACCCCGGCTTGAAGCGGATCTACGCCGCTTGCGGCAACGGCTTCATCGCCGTCTTCCAGGAAGACGATCCGCAACATTTCCGCAAGCTGGAAGATTTTCCCGTGCAGAAGAAAGTACACAGCCTGGCGGTGGACGCGCATACGCATCGCGTGTACGCGCCGGAGCAGGAAGAAGACGGGAAGCCCGTATCGCGTATGATCGTCTACGACGCGATCACTACCGCCGCTCCGACGAAGACAAAGCCATGAAATGGATCACGCGCGAGAAAGTGAAAGTGGACCGGGTGGCATGCCCCTGGCTGATCAAGAACTTCATTGACCGGGACGCGGAATTTGTGTTCCTGCCGCACGACACCGATTGGTCCAAGATCGGCGACGGCGTGGTCTACGACGTACCGGGTTGCGAATTCGGTCACCACGGCGAGGACGTTTCGTTCGATTCGATCCTGAAGCGGTATCAGCTCACAGATCCGGCGCTGGCGCTGCTGGCTGAAATTGTGCGTGCGGCAGATTCCAAACCATCGAGGCCGCATGCCGCAGGCGAGGGATTGCGCTGGATCGCGCACGGGTTCAGTGCGCTCGGGCTTACGGATCACCAGATTCTGGAACGCGAGTTTGTGGTCTACGATGCGCTCTACGCGGAATGCAAACGGCGATGCTAGCGGCTCGCCTTCTTCAACTGTTCGAGCAGAGCCTGGAGTTGGTTCACGATGTAGCTGCGCGCGGCTGCGTAGTCCGCGCTGACGGCGGGCGTCGCGCTCCAGTCTTCCACGGGAATTTTTGCGGAGTTCACGCTGGAGAGATCGGGACCGAACGAGATTACTTTCGCTGCGCCGCGCAGGTCCGCGGACGTTACCGCCGCCGGTTTCAAATCGCCGAGAGTGATGCCGTCGGCCTTCAGGCCGTTGCGGACAGCCGCCGGAATCTCCGGATCTGGCGTGGTTCCACGAGCCACGACTTCGAATAGTAGCCCCTCCTCTCTCGCGAGCCGCTCGAAGTGCGCGGCCGCGATCACGCTCTTGGCCGATCCGTGTTCGCACACGAAGACAACTTTGGCCGGAGTCTCCGGCTTCCTGGCGTCCTGCGCTGCCGCCAGCAGTGGAATCAAAACTAACGTGCGGGAAAGCTTCCATCTATTCATCAGCATTCATTACACCACGCCCGGATGCGCGATATCATTGGAAAAGATTCAAGGAAACCCAATGAGACTGATCGCCATGCTTCTGGCTTTGGCCGCGGCACTCGCGGCCGAGATCGTCAACTTCGATTCGGCCCAGCCGGGTGCGGTTCCCTCAGGCTGGACGGTCGCGATGACTCACAAAGGCGGCGCGCCTAAGTGGGAAGTGCTGAAGGACGACACCGCGCCGAGCAAGCCCAACGTGCTGGCGCAAACGTCGAACGATCCAACCGACGGACGCTTTCCGCTCGCGATTCTCGATAAGAGCAACTTCAAGGATGGCGAGCTGAGCGTCAAAACCAAGGCGATCTCCGGCAGAGGCGACCAGGGCGCCGGGCTCGTCTGGCGCTACCAGAATCCCGACAACTATTATCTGGTCCGCTCGAATGCGCTGGAAAATAATGTCGTGCTGTACAAGGTGCAAAACGGCCGCCGCAGTTCCATCGCACCGAAAGGCAAGCCCGCGGGAACGTACGGTGTGAATCACAAAGTGCCGCCCAAAGCCTGGAACACGCTGCGCGTTACGGTCAGCGGTTCGCTGTTCACGGTGTATTTCAACGGCGAAAAGCTGTACGACGTGGAGGATTCCACATTCGGCAATGCCGGAAAAGCCGGGCTTTGGACCAAGGCGGACAGCGTGATCTACTTCGACGACTTTGAGATTTCGCCGAAGTAGGATGCGCGCGCTGCTCTCGATTGCATGGATTGGCGCAGAGCCCGGCTCCAAATTGTTTCAGGCGCCTGTAGACTACACGATCGTGGATGAGAAAGGCTCGTTCACGATGACCGTGCCACGCCGCTGAGCGGACCTTCAGGCATCCCGCGAAACTGGATCGTTCGAGACGGCGGTTGCGCACGCCTACTCGTGGTATTCTGAGTTCAACCCGCGCCCGATGTCCGTTTTTTGCACAATGAGCCCGTTTTTTTGTTGTTGCACGAGCCTCTTATTTGCTTCCTTGGCTTGCGGCCAGACTGCGGAGTTATCCGGAACCGTCCGTGACCCATCGCATGCGATTCTGACGGGAGCGTCTGTCGCAATTCGTAATCAGGATAGCGGGGCCGAGCGAACCACCACCACCAACCAGGACGGCGTCTACAATTTTCCTTTCCTGACGCCGGGGACATACGTTCTGGAGGTTCGGGCCACCGGATTCCGGCCGGGGACAACTACCAGCCTGAGGCTCGAAGTCGCGCAAACGGCGCGTTTGGATTTTGTTCTGGAACTCGCGTCGACCGAAGAGTCGGTGAATGTGGTTGCAGGGGCGACGCCGGTGCGGTCCGAATCGGCGGCTGTTAGCACCGTCATAGACCGCCAATTCATCGAAACGTTGCCGCTGAATGGGCGCAGCCTCCAAAGTTTGATCGCGCTCACGCCGGGCGTCGTGCTGACTAAGGCGAGCTTCGGCGAGCAAGGGCAGTTCAGCGTCAATGGCCAGCGCGCCAACGCGAATTACTTCATGATCGACGGGATTGGCGCGAACATCGGCGTGAGCGCGGGCCTCACCCTGGTCCAATCGGCTTCGGGTTCGCTCCCTGGCCTCGGCGCGACCGGTGGCACCAACACTTTGGTCGCCGTCGAATCGATGCAGGAGTTCCGCGTGCAGACCTCGACCTACGCACCTGAATACGGCCGCATGCCGGGCGCGCAGGTCTCGATCGTAACCCGAGCGGGAACCAACCAGTTCCACGGATCGCTGTTCGACTTCTTCCGCAACGACGCGCTGGACGCCCGCGACTGGTTCGCGAACCAACAATCGCTGCCCAAGCCCCGGCTACGGCAGAACGATTTCGGCGGAGTGCTCGGTGGGCCGGTAATGCGGAACCGCACGTTCTTCTTTGCGTCGTACGAGGGCCTCAGGCTGCTCCAGCCGCAGGTGGAAATCAGCGACGTTCCTTCCATCGACACTCGCAAACAGGCCGTTCGCTCGATCCAGCCCTTCCTGAATTCGTTCCCCATTCCCAACCGGCCGCCGACGCGCTTCGGTTTTGCGCCGTTTGTGGCGACTTTTACGGATCGGTCTTCGCTGGATGCGACCAGCGTTCGTGTAGATCACATGATCGGCCAGCGCGCGACGCTGTTCGGGCGGTACAATCATGCGCCCTCGATCACGACGGCGCGCCTGTTCGCGATCAACAATCCAACCGACACCATTTCCAGCACGGATACCATCACGCTTGGCACAACCGTGCTGATTTCGACGCGGCTGACCAACGATTTCCGCGCCAACTTCAGCCGTGCCACGGGCGAGAGCTACAGCCGGCTGGATAATTTCGGCGGCGCTACTCCGCTCGATCCCGCTGTGCTTTTCCCGCCGTTTGTGAATGTCAAAGAGGCATTCGGCGGCTTCTTCATCCCGTCCGGTCTTCACTCCAGCTACTACCTCGGCAAGAACGTCGCCAACGCGCAGCGGCAGTACAACGTTGTCGACAGCCTGTCGTTCATCAACGGCGGCCATCAGTTCAAGTTCGGTATGGATTGGCGGCAAATCGCAACGTACAACGGCGCGCGCAGCTACGATCAATTCGCTTATTTCGCCACCCCGCAGGCTGCCGCGGTCGGCGTGGCATCCAGCGTGATTATCGAAGCCCAGGACCCGGGCTCGATTCTGTTCCGCAATCTTTCCGTGCTCGCGCAAGACGCCTGGAAGATCCGGCCTCGCCTGACCCTCACTTACGGCGCGCGCTGGGAGATCAATCCCGCGCCGGAGGGCGGCCCCGGTCACCCGCTGTACACGTTCCGGAATTACCAGGATCCCCGCAATCTCCAGCTTGCGCCGGTCGGCACGGAATTCTACGCGACCACTTGGCGAAACATCGCGCCGCGGATCGGGATCGCCTACGAGTTGCTCCGCTCGCCCTCCTGGGGAATTACGCTGCGCGGCGGCTGGGGCCTGTTCTACGATCTCGGCAGCGGGCTCCTCGGCCAAGCGGCCGCGAGTTTTCCCTATTACCGGCTCAAGGCATTCTACAACGCTTTGTCCTATCCGTTGCCACCGGAGGTTGTCGCCGCGCCGACGTTTTCGACCACGCCTCCCGTCGCTTCCATCTACGGCGCGGTGCGCGGCCTGAAACTGCCGGCCACGCAGGAATGGAACGTCGCAATCAATCAGGCTTTGGGAAGCAACGACGAACTATCCGTGTCCTGGGTCGGCGCGGCCGGGCGCAATCTGCTGCGCATGGATTATTTCGTCAATCCCAACGACGATTTCACCTACGCCTACCTCATTCGCAACAGCGCGTTCTCCGACTTCGAATCGCTGCAAATTCAGTACCAGCACCGGCTATCCAAGCGGCTGCACGCCCTGGCCGCTTACACCTGGGCGCATTCGCTCGACAACGCTTCCAACGATTCGGCCTCGCATCTTTCGGCATTGCAGATCGATCCGCAGCGCGACCGTGGCGCTTCCGACTTCGATGTCCGGCACGCATTTTCTGCGGCTTTCACTTACGATCTGCCGCGCGGGCGAACCGTGTTCCTTCGCGACTGGGCGCTCGACGGCGTGGTCATCGCTCGATCGGCCACGCCGGTGGATGTGACCTACTATCGCGACCTCGGATTCGGTTTGTATAACTTCCGGCCTGACATCCTTCCGGGCGTTCCGATGTACCTTGTGGACCCGAGTGTCGCGGGCGGCCGGCGCTTTAACGCGGATGCCTTCGATTTCCCCAACAGCTTCCCGGGCCGGCAGGGCACGCTCGGACGGAACGTCTTGCGCGGGTTCGATCTCAACCAGTTGAATTTCACACTTCGCCGCGAGTTTCCGCTAGTGGAGCGGATGAAGCTGCAGTTCCGCGCGGAGATGTTCAATGCGGTGAACCATCCCAACTTTGCCGATCCGTCCGGCTCGCTCTTCAGTCCGGAGTTCGGCTATTCGACACACATGCTTTCGCGCGATCTCGGACGAGGTGGAGTGAATGGCGGCATGAATCCGCTGTATCAGGTGGGCGGGCCGCGATCGATTCAATTGGCTTTAAGGATGGTGTTCTGATGCGGCTTGCTCTTCCATTTGCATTCCTCGTCGTCCGCACTTGCCTCATTGCCCAGCCACTATGGTTTGAACCCAACCAAGGGCAAACGCATCCAAGCGTACAGTTCCAATCTCGCAACGTCTACCTGCGCACGACGGGAGCTGCCATCCACGTTCACGGCTCGCCGGTTGTGCTCACGTTCGAACGTGCAAATGTGAGGGCGCGCGCCGAGGAGCTGGAACAACTTCCTGGGATCAGCAACTATTACATCGGCAACGACCCGAAGAAGTGGCGCGCGGGTGTCCCGCATTTCGCGCGCGTCCGCTACCATGACGTCTATCCTGGCATCGATGTCGTGTACTACTGGAACGCTGCCGGAAAGCTGGAGTATGACTTCATCGCGAAGCCCGGCGCCGATCCGAGCGCCATCCGAGTCGCATACAACCGGCCAGTGGAGCGCGAACCCAGTGGCGACCTGCTCATCGCGGGTTTACGGCAGCGCCGGCCCAGGGTTTATCAAGGCGGCCGTGAGATCGCCTGCGACTACGTCGTGGATCACCACCGTGTTCAACTTGCGCTTGCCGATTACGACCATACCCAAACGCTGACCGTCGACCCAGTCATCGAGTACTCCACGTATCTCGGCGGCAACGCGCAGAACTGGGCGGCCGATATCGCAGTCGATCCGCCGGGGAACATGTATGTAACTGGCGCGCTCGAATCGCCGAAGTATCCGAACCTCGATCCCTTCCAGCAAGCTGCGGGAACCGCGCGGCTCATCGTTACGGCAAAGATCGCAGCGGCCGGCAATGCCTTGGTTTGGTACACTTACGCCGGCGGGTCGGCGAGCAACGACGGTCAGAAGATCGCTTTAGATTCTTCAGGCAACGCCTACGTCGCCGGCTTCACGTCCTCCGCCGATTTCCCGGTTCGCACTGCAGCTCAACCAGCCTTCGGCGGCGGCTACGAGAACGCCGTGATCTTCAAACTCGACCGCAACGGCAAGCTCGTCTATTCGACCTATCTTGGCGGCAACAACCAGGAACGGGCGCAAGGCATGGCGGTCGACGCCACCGGCGCGGTGTTCGTGAGCGGCTTCACGTGGTCCATCGACTTTCCGGTAACGAACGCGATCCAGCGAACCATGACGGGCCGCCCCGATGCTTTTCTTGCCAAGCTCTCGCCCGCCGGGGATCGTTTCCTCTTTGCCACTTACTTGGGTGGAAGCAAGCTCGAATATGGCGCAGGACTTGCCCTCGACAGCAGCGGTAACCCGGTACTGGTCGGGACCACGGCCTCAGAGGATTTCCCGGTAGTCAATCCCCTCCAGCCGGCGCTGGGCTCCGGCGCCGAGACCGGATTCATTACCAAGATCTCGTCCACCGGTGACAAGATCCTCTATTCCACTTACTTCGGAGGAAACGCAACCGTGCTCCTGCGCGCCGTCAAACTGGACTCGGCGGACAACATGTGGATATTTGGGCAAGTTGTGGGCCCTGGCCTTCCACTCAAAAATCCGTTGCAATCATCCTTCGCGGGCGGTTCAAACGACGACGTGATCGCAAAGCTGAATGCCAAAGGAGACTCGATCCTGTTCTCTACGTACTTCGGAGGAAGCGATCTTGAGTTCCCAAGCGGCTTGGCGCTCGACGCGGCTGGCAACGCCTACGCCTCCGGATTCACCTACTCGCCAGATTTCCCGTCGAAGAACTCGATGCAGCCGTTTGTCGGCGCGACACACGGCTACAAGAGCGATACCTTCTTGGTGAAACTTTCGCCAACCGGATCGCTGATCTACTCGACTTTCCTCGGCGGCGATGGTGCGGACTACAACGGCGGCGTCACCATCGGCTCGAATGGCGCGGTTTACCTATGCGGATCGACCGGTTCGGACGATTTCCCGCTCAAGAACCCGCTCCAAGCAACCTATGGCGGCGGCAATCTAAACATGTACATCACACGACTCGCGCCCGAGGCCGCGCCCGTTTCGCCTTTCGCGGTTAGTCCTGTCACGCTGCTGTTTCGTTATGTAATCGGTAGTGCTCCGCCAGACGCGCAGACGGTTTCCGTAGCGAGCGCCAATGCCGGTTTGAGCGTTGCCCCGGTTGCCAATGCAACCTGGCTGAAGTTTACGCAGTCGAACGCGAGCACTCCCACCACTCTCAAAGTCAGCGCCGATCCATCCGGACTCAAGCCAAGCGTCTACAACGGCGCGATCCAACTCGATTCGCAAACCAGCATTCAAGTAAACTTTACGGTTCTCGCGCCAGGGCCGGTTGTCACCGGCATTTCTCCGGCAGTCATTCCGGTTGGCTCAGAAGCCACTACGGTAACGTTCACTGGAGCTGGTTTCCAGCCCGGTGCGAGTGTTCAGTTGGCCGGAGGAGTGGGCCTGGCTACGAAGTTCATCGACAGCGGAACGCTCCAGATCACGCTCGACAAGTCGTCGCTCGCGCAGCCGGTCACACTGTCATTCGCGGTAGTGAATCCGCAGTCCGCTCCGTCGAATGCCGTGACACTGACGATCGGAACCCTTGCGCCGAGCTTCACCGCGGCTGGGGTTGTCAATGGAGCCAGTTTCGCGGGCGGGCCAGTCGCGCCGGGTGAAATCGTCGCTATCTTTGGAACAAATCTCGTGGGTGATGTGAAATTCGATGGCGTTCCCGCGACTCTGGTCTTCACTTCGGCGAGTCAAGTCAATGTGACCGTGCCTTACTCGGTGGCCGGTCCGAGCACGGTGTTGCGGATGGGCACAAGCTCGGTTCAACTGCCGGTGGCTCCGTCAGCGCCTGGAATTTTCGCCGTAGTTCCGGCTGGCGATAACATCCTCACCATTTATGCCACAGGTTGCGGTGCGCTCACTAACGACGATCTGCCGCGCTGCGCGCTGCTCGTGTCGGTCACGGTGAACGATCAGACTGCCACGGTCCTCTACGCCGGCATCGCGCCCGACTTGGTTCAAGGCGTGAACCAGATCAACATCCAACTGCCCGATGGCATAGGCTCAGGTGCTCTCAGTATCGTCCTTACGGCCGGGGATGCATCGAGCAAACCATTTGTGTGGAGCCCACAAGACACGGCCCCCCGAAACAGAGTAAATTAACCTAATAGCCGGCCGATTGGCTGGCCATACTTCCAAGGAGTGAACATGGCAAAGAAATCAGTGGGCGGCGCTAAAAGCGAGGGGCTCAACAGGCGCGCTTTGTTTGACGCACTATCGAGCGTCACGGTCGGGCTTGCTGCGACATCTATGATCGCGGAGCAGGTGAAGGCTGCGCCCGCGGAAGAAACCAAGTTCGAGGAACTCGAGAACTTCAAGTTCGACATCGAGAACCAAAAGGGTTGGCAGGGCCCAGCCGGCTCCGCGAAAGAGGCCACGGTCGCCGAACTTCCGATTTCACAAACCATCGCCGGCGTGTCTATGCGCCTGGAGCCGGGCGCGATCCGCGAATTGCATTGGCACGCACTCGCCGCTGAATGGGCCTACGTTCTAACAGGACGCTGCCGCGGAACGGTGATTAGTCCCAACGGCCAGGCCGAGATTTCAGACTTCGAAGTGGGCGATACCTGGTACTTCCCCCGTGGACACGGCCATCTTCTGCAAAGCTTGGGACCGGGCGAGTGTCATTTCATACTGGGCTTCGACAACGGGCATTTCTCGGAGTTCGGAACGTTCAGCATCACGGACTGGATCGCGCGCACTTCGCCCAAGGTGCTCGCGCGCAACCTCGGCCTGCCCGAATCCGCATTCGCGCAATTCCCGAAGAAGGAAGTCTATATCGGGCCGGGCAAAGTTCCCACCAAGTCCCTGGAGGACTTTCGCAATCCGATTCTGGAACCCAACCAGCTTTCGCACAAGTTCCGGCTGGATCACGTGACGCCGCGCATCTTCCCGGGTGGCGAAGAGCGGATGGTGTCGTCGAAGGAATTTCCCATCCAGACCACCTTGACGGCCGTGAAGATGGATCTGAAGCCCGGCGCGCTGCGCGAGATGCACTGGCATCCGCACGCCGATGAATGGCAGTATTACGTGAAGGGCCGCGGCCGCGTGACTATTTTTGGCTCGCACGGCCGCGTGCGCACCGAGGAGTTCAAGCCCGGGCACGTGGCCTTCATCAAGCAAGGCTACGGGCACTATATCGAACAGGTCGGCGACGAACCAACGCAGATCCTGATCCTCTTCAATAGCGGCATCTACGAAGAAATTTCGCTGTCGAACTGGCTGGGTGGGAATCCGGCCTCGATCCTGGCGGACAATTTCGGAATCTCGAAGGAAATGATCGACAAGCTGCCGGTGAAGGAGACGGGCATCCTAGGCCGCAAGGGCTGATGTAGCGCACGCACTCTTGCGTGCAGCGTTCACATTCGTGTGAACGCATGGTTTCAATCAACTCCGGTGTCGGGTGGCACAGGCTTCAGCCTGTGAGATGTCGACACGATTGTCCACGACCGTTACTTTCCTGCCCAACAAGCGGTTCGTTTTTCGAGGAACGCGGAGATGCCTTCTTGCGCGTCCTGGGCGAGCGAGTTCATGGTCATGACCTCTTTCGCGTAGGCGTAGGCTTTCGGCTGATCCAGATCGATCTGCGCGTAATAGGCTTGCTTGCCCAACGCGACCGTGAAGCTGCTGGCCTCGGCGATCTGGCACGCCAGCCGGCGGGTTTCTTCCGCGAGTCCATCGGCGGCAACCACTCGATTGACGAGGCCCCATTCGGCCGCCGTTGCCGCATCCACCAGCTTGCCGGTGAGCAGCATCTCCATGGCGCGCTTGCGCCCCACAGCGCGGCTCAACGCGACCATGGGCGTGGTGCAAAACAGTCCGATCCTGACGCCGGGAGTCGCGAATTCCGCCTGATCGCTCGCGATCGCGAGGTCGCAGGTGGCCACTAATTGACAACCCGCGGCGGTGGCGATGCCGTGCACCTGCGCGATGACCGGCTGCGGTATGGACTGAATCTTGGTCATCAGCTCCGTGCAGACGTCGAAGATACGCCGGTAATCGCTGACGCTGCGCCCCACCAGTTCGCTCAGATCGTGCCCCGAGGAAAAAGCCTTGCCCGCGGCCGCCAGGATGACCGCGCGAATGCTCGCGTCTGCGCCGAATTCGTCCAGGCAGCGAATCAGCTCGAGCATCAGCTCAAGCGACAGAGCGTTGCGCTGGTCGGGCCGGTTCAGCGTGATGATCCCCAGGCTGCCTTCGGTTGTCGTCAGCAGGTTGTCGTATGGCATGGGAAGAGGCCCCCTAGTTCGAGTGTACTGCCGTGAGCTATCCGAGGTTGAGTTCTCCGCGTTTTTGGCGTAGACTGAACTGGATCACTCAAAAATCATTAACTGGAGGGAGAAGTATGAAAGCCACAATTCTGGCGATGACACTCGCCGGCTGTGTTGCAACATCATGGGCACAAGGACTGCCGCCCGTGATGCAGATTTTTCGCGAAGCCATCAAGGAAGGCAGGGGCGCGGCGCACAAAAAAGTGGAGCAGGATTACGTGAACACTTTTCGGAAGGCCAAGTATCCGTTTAACTACATCGCGTTGAGCAGTGAGTCGGGTACCAGTGAAGTCTGGTTCGTCACCGGCCTGCCGTCGTTTGCGGGCATCGAGCAATCGGACAAAGAGAACGACAAGGAACCGTTGAAGAGCGCCCTGGCGCTGTTGGACGCCCGGGATGGCGAATTACGAAGCAGCTCGCGCAGCATGATCGCTGTGCTTCGGCCGGATCTCTGCTACACACCTGAGAATGGTGTCTCTCTTGGCAAAGTGCGTTACGTCATGGTGGAAACCTTTCGGGTCCGGCTGGGCCACGACGAAGACTTTGCGAACGCCGGGAAGATGTTTACTGGCGCGATGAAGAAGGCCAAGCTGAACACGCCGGGATACATTTATCAGGTGGTTGCCGGCGTCCCGGAGGGAACCTACCTGCTTTTTGCCCCGATGGCTTCTCTGAAGGAAATGGACGAAGCGCCTGCGCGGGAAAAGGCCATGATGGACGCCATGGGTGCTGACAACTTCAGCCGGCTGATGAAGGGAGCAGGCGATGTGTTCCTGAGCATCGAGGCGAGCTTGTTCTCGGTGAGTCCCGAGATGAGTTATGCGCCCAAGGCTGCCGAAGACGAAGATCCGGCATTCTGGCGGCCGAAGGCGGCGCCAGCGGCTGCGGCCAAGCCGAAGGAGCAAAAGGGGCAGTAGGCGTCATGACTGGTCGGGGGTCGTCGAGTGTACGTCGGAGCAGCATGACAGCGAATTGGTTGCTTGTTTTTCTAGTTGGGCAGGTTGCGATGGCGCAGACGGCCCCGCTGCGGGTGATGCTTTCGAATGGAGTCAAGGCCGTGGTGGATGAACTGCGGCCGCAATGCGAGCGGGCGGTGGGGCGTCCGCTGGAAATACAGTTCGGTACTGCCGTGTCGCTCCAGCAGAAGATCGAGGCGGGCGAAGGGTTCGATGTGGCGTTGCTGACGGCGGAAGTGATCGATGACCTGATTCGCAGCGGCAAGGTCGCACGGGAATCGCGCGTGGATCTGGCGCGGTGTGGCATCGGGGTCGGGGTGCGAGCGGGTGCTGCGAAGCCAGCTATCGGCAGCGATGCGGCGCTGAGGCGAACGCTGCTGGACGCGAAATCGATTGCATATCCCGGCGATGGCGCGAGCCGGTTTCATGTCGAGAAAATGCTCGGGCGCCTGGGGATTGCTGCCGAGGTGAAGCCGAAGACGATTCTGGGACGGGGTTCGGCTGGGACTGGCGCCAGCGTGGCGTCGGGCGAAGCGCAGATTCTGTTTACGCTGCTGAGTGAGATTCCGCCGTTGCCCGGTGTGCAGTTGGTTGGGCCGTTGCCGGCGGATTTGCAGGGTTACGTTTATTTCGCCGCGGGCGTTAGCGCGATGGGCGGAAATGCCGAAGCGGGGAAGAAGTTGATCAAGTTCTTGACGGGAAACGAGGCGGGGCGGGTTTATGCGGCTAAGGGGATGGAGCAGCGTTGAGTCATGGGATAGCGGTGGCCGCCGGGTTCGGATTCATGAAGAGTATTAGCGAACCCGGCGGCATGCGGCGCCGTTATGGCACCACAGTCAATGTATCGGCTACCGAAACAACGAACGCGGATAAGCCGTTCGGTGTTTGCACTAACACTACTCGCGGACCAATCGCCGCGGCTGTCGCTTTGATGGTCACCGTGAGCTGAGTTCCGGCGCCGTTCACTACGATGTTGCTGGCGGCGAAGGCGGCGTCGCGCACGTTGATGGGCGAATCGCCTTTGCCTTTTCCCTTCCCGTGAACGTTCGCGGCATTGACAAAGACGATGTCCGACGCACCCGTCAGATTTGTGCCATTGATCGTGAGCGTAAAGGTGGAAGTGGACATGGCGGTGAGCGGCGTCAGCGACAGAATAACCGGCAGGTTAACGGCGTGATCGTGATCGCTATGATCGTCGTCGCCGTCGTCGCCTTCCGAGTCTGAACGAACTCCGTCGATACGGCCGGCCACTTTGTCGGTTGCCAGGTCTATCAAGACGATGGTGCCGCTGCCTTGGTTAGTCACGAGCAGCAGATTGTCTTTCACGTCGATGGCCAGAGCACGCGCGCCGAGGTCCACCTTGACGCTGGTGGGAGGCAAGGTGGGCACTCCAGTCGTGGTTGAGATGGAGAAGAACGAAACCGATCCGCCGGTTTGGTTCGCAAAGAACACCATGTTGCCGTTGACCGCGATATCGCTCGATCCACCCGACCTGTCGGGGTTCGCGCTGATCATCGTAAACGTGCCGGTGGAAACGTTGAGCACCAGCACCTCGCCGTCGTTTCCGCCGCTGGGGACGGCGACGATCGCGAAGTTCGAACCAGGCACCAGTTGAATGGCGGTGGGACGGAGGCTGGCTCCGAGCGTTATAGTGCTCGAAACGGTCAGGGTAGCCAGATCGATTACGCTCACCGTGCCATCGTCTTCATTCGTGACCCAGGCTTTAGCGGCATTCGCGGTGATGCCGCGCGGGCCGCGGCCGACCGCCAGTGTCTTGAGCGCTGTCTTTGCCAGGATGTCAACGATGGTGACCGAGTCAACATCGCCGTTGACGACCAGCGCTACATTGGTACCGGTAACGGTGGCGTTGATTGGCCCCAAGCCAGTCGACACCTCGCCGGTTACCATGAACGTCTTCAGGTCGATGATCGCGACTTTGCCGCGATTACGCTCGGCGACCACGGCGAGAGTACCACCCGCGTTTACCGCCACGGCCACGGGTTCCGCGCCGTCCGGTAGCGCAATCGTGTGAGTTATTTTGCGTTGCGATACGTCGATTACCCGGACCACATCGTCGTTTTCATCGGTGAGCAGAGCCAGACTGGTGCCTGGAATGGACGCCAGGCCGGCCAACTCGCGGCTGCGGGTCTGATTATCCTGATCGCTCTGGAACGGGCCTTCGCCCATCTTAGGCAGCAGCACGACTTCGACCGCATTACTGACCTGGGCGCCGGAGTGTACCACCACTTCCACGCGTCCGGCTCCGGAGAGCGATTGCGGGATTAACACATTGATCTGCTCCAGACCCTCACAACACGGCGCATTGCCGAAAAACTGGACGGTCACCGGGACACCGCCGACGGTGACTGTTGGGGTGACAGAAAGGTTGAGCCCAGTGGCGAAGATCGCCAGGAACGTCGGCCCGTTGCCGGTGTTGACGCTGAACGCTCCCACCGCAAACGTGACGGCGTTCAGGATTGCTCCATCGCGAGTCCCGGTGCCGAAGAGAGAAAAGATGCCGGGTGGCGAGTTTACGTCAATGGTCACGCTGGTGGTAAAAGTGGCCGACGCCGTGGTTACCGTGAGCGTTTGGACGCCGAGCGGCGTTGTTTTGCTGAGCACCACGTTCATTTGCGTGGGCGAAACGAAGAACATTCCGGCGGCGGCTCCACTAACCGAGACGCTGGCTCCGCCTAAGGTTAGCGGCGGATTGAGCGCGCTCGGGGCAATGAAGACGCCGGTCGCGAAGTTAGTTCCGAAGATGGAGACAATCGTTCCTGGAGCAAAAGAGGTACTGGAGAACGAAGCGGCATTCTGCACCTTAACAATCTGTGCATGCGCGCTGGACGCCAGTACTCCAGCCAGGGCTAGAATCGGCAAAACTTTCCGTACGAAGTTGGGAAATATGTGCATGCTGCCTCCTAACGCAGTTGTCGGGATTGAGTTTCACGCGCGGGCGAAATCTGTCCTGCAAGCGAACAGCCTAAGGAAGGAGGACTCGGAAGGCCTGCTGATCCCGGCTTGTAACAGTTACAAGGACCTTAGTGCCCTGTGTCGGATCGACACGCGCGGCGCTCCTTCCAGGCTACGGGCTGGCTAACTTTTGGACGGACTGGAAGGTGTCGGCATTGGCGGCGGTCTTGTCCGAACGGTAGCGCTTCACGCGGGCGAAGCGCAGCGCCAGGCCGCTGGGATACCGGGGGCTAACTTGAATCTCGTTGAATGCGATCTCCACAACCAGCTTCGGTTCGACGTAGACGGTATAGTTGTCGCGGCCGATCTCGTGTTTCAACAGTTCCCGAGTTTGCCACGCAAGCATTTCGTCTGTCAGGCCTTTGAACGTCTTGCCGAGCATGGCGAAACCGCCCTTTTCGGTGTCGCGCGCGCCGAGATGCAGATTGCTCAGCCAGCCATGGCGGCGTCCATGGCCCCACTCGGCGGCAAGGATCACGAGATCGAGCGTTCGCGCGCGCTTGATCTTCAGCCAGCTTTGGCCGCGCGCTCCCGCGGCGTATTTGGCGTCGATGGCTTTGGCCATGATGCCCTCGTGGCCGCTTGCCAGGGCCTGCTCCAGAAACTCGCTCGCGTGAGCGGAGTCGGAAGCAAGGGCGTGAGGGATGAGCGATTGTGGGGCGAGCTCGGAGAGCGCGGCGAAGCGGCGCGACTGCGATTCGTCCAACAGCGGCGCGCCGTCGAGATAGAGCAAGTCGAACCAGAACGGCGTCATGGGCAGCTCGGCGCGCATGCGTTCTACATCGAGCTTGCGCCCGAAGCGCCGCATAGAGATCTGGAAGGGTTGCGGGCGGCCGTCCGGCAACAGGCTGAGTACTTCTCCGTCGAGGATCAGACTCCTGGCCGGGAGCGCGCACACTGCTTCCACTAACTCCGGTACTGCTGCTGTGACGTTGTTCAAGGCCCGCGAGTACACCACCACATCGCCGGCCGACTTGTGCACCTGCACGCGGGCGCCGTCGAGCTTGTATTCCAGCGCCGCTTGGCCGAGATCCGCCAGCGCTTCCGTGACGTCCTCTGCGGAGCCGGCCAACATCGGCTGCACTGGCCGAAATAATTGAATGTCGAACCACGCGAGTTGGGCTTCGCCATGTTCCAGCAGGGCGCGCGCAACTACCGCGACGTCTCCGGCCAGCATCACGGCGCGCCGGACGCGTTCGACGGCGGCTCCCGCAGCTTTCGCCAGCGCTTCCACCATCACCGCTTCGAGCGCGCCTTGGCGGAGTTCGCCGAGCAGCAGGCGCATGAGGAACTGCTGCTCTGCTTCGGTCGCGCGAGAGAAGATTTGACGCAGCAATTCCAGGCGTTGCCGTTGTGAGCCGGCGCCAGAGGCGGCGATGATTTCTTCAAACGTCTGGTCGATGTCTTTTACTTCGAGGGTCGGGTTCGCCGCCGGCGAGCCTTGCGCGTCGTGCAGCGCGCCGTAGCCGATGCCGATGCGGCCTTGGCGGGCGCGTCCGGCGAGAAATGCGACGACGATTTCAATTTCATCCGGATGGATTTGGCGCAGGAGTGTTGCGAGGAGGTCGATTTTCTCCAGGCGCTTGGTGGTTTCGGCGACGCGGCGCGAGGTTTCGACGACGGCGGCCAGCAGCATGTAGGAAGGATAGCGAAGCCGCGACCGGAAGGGAGGCTACCAGCAACATGCGCTCACCGGCACGTCGTGCTTAGACGCGCAACGGACGTGACTCTCAACCGAGCGGTGGTGACGAACTTCGGCTCGGCCGCGTTGCCAGATAAAACACCGTTCCAGCCGCTCCTAGCGCCGCCGCGCTTGCAAAATTGACGTTGGGACCCAACTTCCACAGCGCCGCGCCAAGAAATGAGCCGAAAGTGACCACGGTGTCGCGCACCAGGTAATAAGCGCCGATGGTTTGGCCGCGCGCATCCGCGGGCGCGTAGCTGATGATCAGACTTTTTCGGGCCGGCTCGCCGAATTCCTTCAATCCTTTGATGGCGAACGCCACAATCAGCCATGGAAAGCTGTGAGCGATCATCAGCGACAGCGGAAACAGGGTGAAGAAGATGAACGTCGCGACGACGAACGGCACCTTGCCGAACCGGTCCGCCAGGTAGGACGCCGGAACGTAGCAAACCGAGGCCGCGATCATTTCGACTGCGATCAGAATACCGGCCTGCCCGGCGCTCGCGTGCCCATTGTCCATCGCGTAAATCACCACCCAGGCAAACGGAATCCGCTCGCAAAACCGGATCAGGATGTCGCTCGCGAGCAGCGACCGCAGATTCGGATCGAAGTCTCTCACATGACGCGCCAGGTTCCAGTGAAACTTCGCCGATTCAGTCTTCGCGACGCGCATGCTGCCCTGCAGCGGCAGCGCGCAGCCCGCCAGGATAATGCTCACCAGCACTCCGGCATGCACGCCCGGAATCAACCCCATGCGATCCATCAGCAGTCCGCCGGCAATCGGCCCGATGAGCGCTGGCAATCTTCGAACCAGCGACTGGATTCCGATCCCCATGGCGTGCTTGCTCGCAGGCAAACTCGAGCCGACCAGCGAGAACGCCGCGGGCAACGAAAGATTGCTCCAGGCCAGGAAGAGAAACATCCCGAAGATCACGCCGCTGCGGCTCTGCGTGATGAAAACCACTGCGTACCCAAGTATCGAGAGCAGGCAGAAAACGACGAACGCGCGCCGGTGCCCCCATCGATCCACTAGTACGCCGCCCGGAAACGCATACAACGCGCCGAGCAGGGTTTTGATCGCGTCGAACGAACCGATCAGAAAAACCGAAGCCCCCAGCCCTTCCAGATATTTCGGCAGAAACCGCATCCACATCTCTTCGCCGGAGCCGATCAGCACGATCGCGCACAGCAGCAGCACGATATTGCGATTGAGCGCGAGAAACGATGTGAGCCCGGATTTCATCGCAGGAACGAATAAGTGAATTTCACCGTCAAGCGCTCCTCGCGCAGCAGCACCGGATTTCCAGCCGCAATGCTGTTGAACTGGCTCCCCAGGGTGTAGATGACGAACAGATCGCTATCCGGCCGGTAAGTATAACGCAGGCGAAAGTTGAGGCTCACCGGATTCTTCTCGATGGTGTTCACCTGCGCGAGCACGGACGTCGTCAGAAACCGCGTAAAAGAATAACTGGTGTTCAACGATCCGATGTGCACATTGTAAGACTGATTTGCAAAGCGGAAGCGGTCCCAGGTCTCCACGCCCGCGAGCGAAATTCTCGCGGTCGGCCGGTAGTTCGCGCGAACGCGGAATTCGTTGAGCCGGCCGTTGTAATAGCTGCCGAAGCGTTCGAAGAAGCCGAAGAAGTAGCGCTTGCTCAGATCCGACCCATAAGTGAACTGGTGCCGGTCGAAATGGTAAACCCCGGCCGGGATGATCACGTTCCGAAAAATATTAAACGGCGCGTTCAGCCGCTGGATGAAGTTGTCCGCTAAATCGTTATCGGTGTAAGAGCCGTTGTGAAACAGCGCCCGAAAAGTTCCCTGCCACTCCTGCGTCTGCAGAACGCCGTGCGTATCCGGCTGCCGCGAGTAAAAGCCTTCGAAGTTCAGCTCGCGCACTGGCCCGCGCTTCGGCCGCGGCGAAAGTTGAAAATCGTAGAAATTCGAGACCAGGTCCGTGCGCTCCGCAAATCCGACTTCCGGGTTGAAATTGGCCTGGATGATGGAATGCCGCCACTCCGTTTGAACGAGATTGCTGGCGTAAGAAACCGTGAAGCCCTCGCTCCAGTCTTTCCCCCGCTGCTGCGGCGAATAGGATGACGTCTTGGCGTAATAGCCGGAGAGCGTGAGCTTCTTGAAGAAGCGAAAGTTCGCATCCACGCCCGCGGTTCGATTGAAGCGATCCAAAGGATTGCCGCTTTCCTTGTCGATCGCGATCGCACCAATGTAGGACTCGGACAGAATCTTCCGCTTCACCCGCGCGACCACGTAATTCGCCCACGGGTTGAAGCCGCTCTCGCGAGTCCTCGCATCCAGGAACCCGATGTCGTAATCGCCCAGCGTCCCCGTAACCTTCGCGCCCACGTCCAGCGGCACCTGCTCGCCGGTATTCGGATCGATCCCGATCTGCCGGCTGAAAAAAAGCTGCGTGCTCTCTTCCGTCCCGAATTGGAAGAAGCCGCTGTTCTCCAGAAAAAACGGCCGCTTCTCCGGCAGCGAACTCTTGAACGGCGTGATGTTGATCCGCAACGGATCGACGTCGGCGTCGGCAAAATCGGTGTTGACCGTCAGGTTCGCCACCAGACGTCGAGCCCGCCGGTGTGGAGAGCGCCAGTCCCGTTGGCCACATTAGAGCGCAGGCCCGCAAGCAGGTAAGGCTTGATCAGAATCAGCCGGCCGCTTCCAATATCCTTCAAGTCGGTCAGACGCCCGCCCTCGGAAACGCGCTCCAAACTGTAGATGCGCAGATAGGCTTGCCACAGATCTTCCTCGTTCTTGCGGCGAATGAAGCGCTTGAAATTCAGCCCAACGGTCACGTCGCCCGACGTTGTGAAGTTGAGTGTCGAGAATGGAATCGCGACGGCTGCGGTCCACCCGCTCGCCGTGATCCGGGCATTCGATTTCCAGACGCCATCCCAGTTGGGATCGTTGTCGCGTCCCTCGTCGGTGATCAGCGCGTCGAACTGCGTGCCCAGCGGATTGGTAGTGAAAGTGTAACCGTTGCGCCCGTCGTTGTTGGGCGAGATCAGGATGGAGAAGTGGTCGTCCACCGTGAAATCGGTATCGCGGCGGAGTTCGGTGGCGACAATTTTATTCGGTTCCGAGTCGAGACACTCGATTCCGAAATACAGATAATGGCGGTCGTAGAGAATACGAACGACGGTTTTCTCCGTGGCCGCGCGTCCCTCGAACGGCTCCCGCTGGTGAAATTCGGGGACACTGGCCCCGGCGTTCCAGCTTTCATCCAGGATGCCGTCGAGCCGCGGCGGATGTTCGGCGCGGACCGCTTTTACTTCGCGCAAAGTCTGGCTGCGGACGGCGCTGGGCCACAGCAGAACTACGCCGGCAACAACGAGCGCCGCTACTGCGCGGTCCATTCCCAATCGGTCACCGGCGAGTTGAGCGGTTTGCTTTGGGTGTATCCCGCCGAGCGCAACAGCGCGGCAAGTTCCTCGGGCGTGGCGTGCAGGTTGGCGAGCTGCTCCCGCACCACTTCAACGACAATCTTCGGATGAAAGCGCTTCAGAGTTTCGAGTGCGCCTCGAAGCACCATGACCTCCGCTCCTTCGACGTCGATCTTGATCGCATCCACGCGCGCGAGTTTCAACTCGCGAACGACGTCGTCAATCGGCCGGCCGCGCACGGTATAAAGCTTCGGAGCCCCCTCCAGCGGAACATTCCTGCTATCGAGCGACGACATCCCGGTGTTGCTCGGCGGACCCCCGTATAGCGTCAGCGTCTGTTCCCGATCCGTGCAAGCGATCGGCTCCACAATTACGTTTTGCGCGTGGTTGACTGCAACGTTATCGCGCAATAATTTCAGAGTCTCGGGATTTGGCTCGAACGAAACCACGCGGCCGGACGCTCCCACCTTCACCGCCGCCTTCATGGAGAAATAACCGATATGCGCTCCCACGTCCAGAAAGACGCTGCCTTCGGAAAGATTGGGCGAAAGCGACTCCCAGATCTCCGGCTGCCACGCGCCGCCGCGCAATATCGAAGCCGAAACCAGATCGCGTGGATCGAGCAGGAAACTGACGCCCGGCTCCACTTCCTTGCGAATCGGACTCAGCAGTCCCATCCGGATCGCGTACGGCGCCAAGTCCTGGATGGCCCATTTTTGGCTGTACACCGGCCAGTGATCCACCCATTTCTGCTCCAGCCAAAAGTAGGTCCGCACGAATGCCGTCCGATTCGCAAAGGAGAAGCCCCAGACCAGCACCAGGATGCCCAGGATCGCGAGCGGCACAACCAGCACGGTTTTCTTGAGGCGCGCGATTTTAGCGGGCATTGGTATTTGAGTGCACTGTCCCCGGATTTATTACCATACTATCGTGTTCCGACGGTTGTGCCTGCTGGCTTCGATGCCGCTCCTGCTGCTCGCCGACGATCGCTGGATCGGCCTGAAGTCCGGGCCGTTCGAAGTGCTCTCCAATTCGGGCGATCGCGGCGCCCGCGAAAAGCTCATGTACCTGGAGCAGTTCCGCGAAACCCTGCGCGTCATCACCGGCAAGCAGGAAATGCGCCTGGTTTGGCCGATTCGCGTGCTGGTGTTCAAGAACGCGAACCAGATGCCGTCCGCGCCGGCATCCTTCGCGCTGGGTCGCGATGCGCGCATGGCCGCCGTCACCGAATCCGGCGCGTTCTCCCCAACCAGCCTCAAAGATCTGGCGCGTATTCTGCTGCATGAGAATACGACACGCCTCCCGCAAAGCCTGGAAGAAGGTCTGATTGAGCTGGTTTCCACGCTTGAAGTCAGCGGAACGCGCATCACGCTGGGCGCGCCGGTTCCCGAGGCCGAGCGTTCGCGCGGCTGGGCGCTAATGCAATTGGTAACCGTGAACCCGGATTACGCCGGCCGCAGCCGCGTCATGATCTCCAATCTCGAACAGAGCGGCGATTTCGAAGCAGCCTGCCACAACGCGTTCCAAAAGACCGCCGCGCAGATCGAAGCGCAGGCCGACGCCTATCTGAAGAGCGGAAACTTCGCCACGGGTTCGGTGTCCGGCCGCGCCATCAGCCTGACGCGCGATTTCAAAATCGAGCAGCTCGAACCGGACGCCGGCAAAATCGCGATCGCCGATCTGCTGCTCGCGAACGGATCTCCAGGCGCGGCCCAAGCATACACAGCGTTGCATGGCGCTCCAGCGGCGGAAGGTCTCGGCCTCCTTGCGCTGAAGGACCACAAGGACAACGACGCGCGCATGCTGCTCAAGAGCGCCATCGAGTCCGAGAGCGAGAACGCGCGAGCGTGGCTGGAACTGGGGCGTCTCGAACCCGACCCGTCCAAGGCCCGCGCCGATTTGAAGAAAGCCGCCGAGCTGAATCCGCGCTGGGCCGAGCCGCACTTCCGCCTCGCGGAACTCGAAACCGACAACCTCGAGCAGAAGGCGGCCCTGCTCAAGAAAGCCGCGAACCTGGAAGCGCGCAACATCGATTATTGGCAGGCGCTCGCAAAAACAGAGACTGCCGCAAAAAATTACCCCGAGGCGCAAAAAGCCTGGGCTGGCGCCGAGCGCGCCAGCGCTAACGACGAAGAGCGCGCCCGCATCCATCAAGTGCGGCTCCAGGCCGAAAAGGAGCGCGCCGACTTCGAAGCCGCCGAGCGCAAACGCATCGCCGAGGAACACGAGCGCGACATCCAGCGAGTGAAAGGGCAGAGCGATGCGGCCATTCATGCCGCCGAGGAGGCGTCCAGAAAAAAGCTGAATCCCGACGGCGCCGCGCCTCCGAAACCCGAAGGCTGGTGGGAGAACATGCAATCCGACTCCAGCGTCGAAGGCGTTTTCGCGCGGCTGGAATGCCTCGGCCGCCAGGCGCGCGTCGTCATCCAGATCGCGGATAACAAGACCGTGCAACTCCTGGTTCGCGATCCTTCGCAGATTGTCCTTGTGGGCGGCGGCGAGAAAGCGCTGGGTTGCGGCGCACAGAAGCCGGCACGCAAAGTGCTGGTCCAATACGTGACAAAACCGGATGCCAAACTGCGCACCACCGGCGAAGTCATCAGCATCGAATTCCGTTGAAGGCCGCCCTCAAGAAATTCATCTTCCGGATGCTCGGCAAAGATCCGGAGGCGATCGTGGTTTCCTTCGCCTCGGGCGACCCCGAGCTTGCGAGCCGGATGTTCGCCGAGATTCAGGAACTGGCGCCTTCGCGCCGGCACGTCCTGGTAACACCGGATGAATTGCAGCCCGGCTCCGCGTTCGCGCTGCTCAAACAACTCCGCCGAAGATTTCGCGCCAATCGAATCGGCCTTGCACCGGTGCTGTTTACAAGCGAGGAGAAGTATCGTACGCTGCGCCGGGCCGCCTTCCTGCTCGCGCCCACCAAGATCCTGGCGTACAACGCGCGCCTGGAACGTCACCATCTGCGGCTGCGCAGCGGCGTGGCTTCGTGGCTGTTCCTCAAGGGCGTTCCGCTGGACCGAATTTTTCTTCGTCCGAAGTGGCTCGCGCCCTGGCGGAAGGACCGTTCCATTTACGCCGCCACCGTTCAGGAAATGGAAGGCCGGCCGCTGTCGCCGCGCCGCCGCCGCATTGCGGTGCTCAGTCCCTATTTTCCGTACCCGCTCTCACACGGCGGCGCGGTGCGCATTTTTCACTTGCTGCGCGAGATGACCTCCGAGTTCGACGTTTTCCTGTTCGCTTTTCGCGACCGGGAGTCCGTGAAGGATTTCGTGCCGGTGCTGGAACTCTGCGCCCGCGTGATTCTCACCCCGAAGCCGCGTTACCGCGAGCCGCGCTGGGCGACGCTGTTGCCTCCGGAAGTGCACGAGTTCCGATCGCGCGCCATGTTGGACGCGCTGGAACGAGTGCGGCGGGAGCACAAGATCGAATTGGTCCAGATGGAGTATACGATGCTTGCGCCTTATCGCGGCGACGTGCTGGTGGAACACGACGTCACCTTCGAGTTGTACCGCCAGGTGGGCCGTCCTTGGGATTACTGGCGCTGGCGGCGATTCGAGACCAAGTGGATTGAGCGTTATCGAAAAGTAGTGGTGATGTCGGAGCAGGACCGCGCGCTGCTCAATCGGCCCAACGTCGCCGTGATCCCCAACGGCGTGGATCTCGCCCGCTTCACGCCGGAGATCGAGCGTCCCGGCCGGCGCTTGCTCTTCATCGGCTCCTTCCGCCACTTCCCGAACATCGTCGCGTATCGATTCTTCGTGGAGCAGGTCTGGCCGATTCTCCGTGCGGATTCGCCCGAGATCACGGTAACCATCGTCGCCGGCCCCGATCCTTTGACGTATTGGCGCGAACACACCGGGCTCGCCGCAATTCCAGTGGGCGATCGCATCCGGCTGCTCGAGTTCGTCGCCGACGTGAGACCGCTGTATGTCGAAGCGAATTTGGTCCTTGTTCCGACACTTGTATCGGCCGGCACGAACCTGAAAGTCCTGGAGGCGATGGCAATGGATCGCGCCGTGGTCTCGACATCATCCGGGTGCGCCGGACTCGGACTCGAGCACGGCGTCGATGTCTGGATCGCGGATTCGTTCGAAGGCTTCGCCGGAGCGGTTCAGATGCTGCTCGCTGACCACGACCTGCGCCAGCGCATCGCCGCTGCCGGCCGCGTCCATGTCGAGCGCCACTTCGATTGGCGGCAAATCGGCGCACTCCAACGCGCGCTTCTGAATGAGCTGCTGCCCCCGCGCGTCCAAATTCGTCCGGCAGCGGCCGGCGACCTCGATCAAATCAAGGCCATCCAGGCCACCGCCCCCGAAGCCTCGCAGTGGCAGCCCCAAGACTACCTCACGTTCGATTGCCGCGTCGCCATGCTGAACGGCCAAATCGCTGGCTTCGTCGTTTCCCGCCAGGTGAGCGCCGGCGAGCGCGAAATCCTGAACGTAGCCGTTCACCCCGATTTCCGGCGCCTTCGGATCGCGACCGAGCTTCTGCGAGCCGAAACGGCGCGCTGGCCGGGCGCCCATTTCCTGGAGGTTCGCGAGTCCAACACCGCCGCCCGCCAGCTTTATGAGCATCTGGGCTTCCGGGTGGTCGGGGAGCGGGCGGGGTACTATGAGAACCCGCCCGAGACGGGGATTGTCATGAGGATTTTTTCATGATATTGTTCAAGTGCTGGGGGCCGTCGGTGACCCCTTGCATGACGAATGTTAGAACTGACACTTCACCCCACCGAGCAAATCAATCCTACATACTCGGCGTGGCTACCTCACAAAGGAGACAGGACCCTGATGGAGAACACGCAGGATGAAATCAAAGCGCACCTGATCGAAGCGGATGAAGAATTCCGCCGTCTGGCCGATCAGCACGCGCAATATCACAGGCAGCTTGAAGCTTTGGAAGCCAAGCAACGACTCACTCCCGAAGAGGAGATGGAAGAGCACCGGCTGAAGAAGCTGAAACTCCGGCTGAAAGACCAGATGAACGCGATCATGAGCCGTCACCGGACTCAAAACGTCGCCTGACGTCCGGTGCGCTGAGCAGTAAAAGACCCGATCCGGTCCGCCGGGTCGGGTTTTGCTTTTTAGGCCGCGGATGAACGCCGATGAACGCGGATACCGGAATCTCTTATCCGCGTTTATCGGCGTTCATCTGCGGCTAAGAATTCTTGGATACTCTCAACCGCCCCCATCAGGTTCTCATACGAACTAGCGATACTAAACCGCAGGTACCCCTCCCCATACACCCCGAACGCCGTCCCGCTCACGCACGCCACGCCCGCCTTCTCGAGCAGCGCATCGGCCAGCGCCTCCGACTTCCAGCCCGTCCCCGTAATATTGGGGAACGCATAGAACGCCCCGCCCGGAACAGCGCAACGGAACCCAGGCAATCGATTCAACCCCACGCAAAACGCATCGCGCCGCCGCCGGAACTCCGCCACCATCTTGTCGACGCCATCCTGCGGACCATTCAGCGCCGCGAGGCCAGCCCTCTGCGTGAAGCTCGCCGTGCATGAATTCGAATTCACCATAAGCTTCGTAACCGCATCCACCAGCCACACCGGCATCACGCCGTAGCCCATGCGCCAGCCGGTCATGGCGTAGGTTTTCGAGAAGCCGTCCAGGATGATGGTTTTTTCCGGCATCCCCGGCACACTCGCGATAGAAAGCGGAGCCTCGCCGAACCAGATGCGCGAGTAGATCTCGTCCGAGAGCACGATCAGGTCGCGCTCGCGCACCATCGCCGCGATCGCGCGAATGTCGTCCGCCGGAATCACGCCGCCCGTGGGGTTGTGCGGCGAATTGAGCACCAGCATCTTGGTCTTAGAAGAGAGCCTGTCTCGCAGCAGATTCAGATCGAACGAAAAGCCGCGCTCTTCCACCAGCGGAATCGGCACGGGCTTCGCGCCGAGAAAATCGATCATCGACTCGTAAGTCGGGAATCCCGGATTGGGATAGATCACTTCATCGCCGGGCTCGAGCAACGCGAGCATGGGAAAGAAAATCATCGGCTTTCCGCCCGGGACTACGGAAACGTTTTCGGGTCCCACGCGAATGCCGCGCGTGCGTCCCACGTAGGATGCGATGGCCTCGCGCAATTCCGGCAGGCCCGGCGTTGGACCGTAGCGAGTCCAGCCTTCATCCAGCGCCTGTTTCGCGGCTTCCACAATGTGGCGCGGCGTGGCGAAATCCGGCTCGCCGATTTCCAGGTGAATCACGTTGCGGCCCTGGGCTTCGAGCGCGCGCGCCTTCACCATCACCTCGAAGGCGCTTTCCACGCTGCCGCGGCTCATCCGGTCCGCGAGACGCATCACTGTTTGCGAAAGAAAGGAACGTTGTTGCGAAACTCGGCGAACGTTACGCGATCGCCGATCCGAGCGCGTTCGCCGCCGATCCTGCCCGTGATTCGCCGGCCGCCGTCGAGTTCAACGATGGCCAGTTGGTAAGGAACGTCGTTGGCGTAAGCTTCGGGCGGCGAATAGACCACCGTTTCGGTGTAGACCGTACCCGATCCGAGGCTGCTCATCCTGCCCCCAGAATGGTGACGACACTTGTCGCCCCTGACCCGCCCAGATTCTGCGCCAAGCCGAGCTTGTTTCGCCGAACCTGCCGCTCGCCGGCTTCGCCGCGAATCTGCTGCACCACGTCGCAAATCTGCCCCACGCCGGTCGCGCCCACCGGGTGCCCCTTCGCCTTCAAACCGCCGCTGGTGTTTATGGGCCGCTCGCCTTGGATGCAAGTCCGCCCGGCGAGCGTGTACGGCCCGCCTTCGCCCTTCTCCACGAAACCGAGATCTTCGATGGCCATGATTTCAGCGATGGTAAAACAATCGTGTACCTCGGCGAACTCGATGTCCTTGGGGCTAACACCGGCCATCTTGTACGCTTTCTCCGCCGAAGTCCGCACCGCGCGGAACGTGGTGATGTCGGCCTTTTCGTCGAGCGCGACGTAATCGGATGTTTGCGAGATGCCCAGCACGCGCACGGGCTTGTCTGTGAATTCGGCGGCTCGCTCCAGCGGGACCACCAGCACCGACGCCGCTCCGTCGCTGACCAGCGAGCAATCGTACACCGTGAGCGGCTCGGCGATCGGCTTGCCGTTGAGCGCCTGCTCCATCGTGATGACCTTGCGCATGTGCGCCAGCGGATTCTTCGCGCCGTTCTGATGATTCTTGACGGCGACCGCGGCCAGGTGCTCGCGTGTGGTGCCGTACTGATACATATGACGCCGCGCGATCATCGCGAACAGCGCAGGAAACGTGGCGCCCGCGCGGACCTCGCCGCACAGATCGCCGGCCCCGGCGAGAATTTCGGTGACCTTGGGCGTAGGTTGCGAGGTCATCTTCTCGACGCCGGTGACCAGGATGACGTCGTAGAGTCCCGCGGCCACAGCCGAGACTGCATGGAACAGCGCCGCGCCGCTAGATGCGCAAGCGGCTTCGAATCGTGTAGCTGGAATGCCGGTAATCCCCATGCCCGCCGCCACGTAGGGCGCAAGGTGATTCTGCCCGACAAACGACGGGCCGGCGAAATTCTCCAGGTAAAACGCCTCCACCTGCGAGGCCTGCGCGTGTGCGTCTTCCAGCGCTTTTTGGCCGGCCTCGACCGCGAGCGAACGCAGATTGCGATCCGGGAACGCGCCAAATGCAGTCTTACCGATGCCGGCGATAGCGACGGGTCTCATACAATTCCAGGATAACGTGACAGGCTCGCGCGCGTCGTGACTGTGATACAACACAACTATCCTTACGAATCCCTGCTGTAGGGCGAACGGACGATGAAGGCGCTGATTCGCGATCGATACGGTCCCCCCGACGTCCTCGAAGTCAGGGAGGTTGAACGGCCTGTTCCAAAGGAGCGGGAAGTTCTGGTGCGGGTGCACGCGGCCTGCATCAACGATTGGGATTTTCAGTTGCTCCAGCGCTCGATGCTTCCGCTTAGACGCACCCCATCGGTCAAGATTCTTGGTTCCGACGTCGCGGGACGAGTTGCCGCGGCCGGCAGCGGGGTTCAGCGTTTTCGGCTCGGAGACGAGGTGTATGGCGATTTGTCCCGCTTCGGCTCTTCCGGGTGGGGCGGTTTTGCGGAGTATGTCTGTGCACCCGAGCACGCGTTGGTCCGGAAGCCCGCCCGAATGACGTTCGAGCAAGCGGCCGCGCTGCCGCAAGCCGGCCAGCTCGCCGTGCAAGGCCTCTTTGCGAACGGACCGCTGAAGGCGGGTCAGAGAATCCTGATCAAATGGGGCGGGCGGCGGCGTGGGCACCATTGCAGTCCAACTCGCCAAGCCGCGGGGTGTCGAAGTCACCGGAGTCGACAGTGCGGGGAAGCTCGATATGATGCGGACCGTCGGCTTCGACCACGTTATCGACTACAGGAAGGAAGACTTCACCAAGAACGGCCGGCGCTACGACCTGATTCTCGATACAAAAACCACTCGTTCGCCATTCGAGTACGCGCGCTCGCTCAATCCTCACGGAGCCTACGCCACTGTCGGCGGAGAGGATATACGACTGCTGCTGCTGTTCATGATCTTCGGCTGGTGGTTTCGGCTAACCGCGAACAAGACCGTCCGCTTGATTCGCCTGGTACAGAACAGAGACCTGGCGTACTTGAACGAGCGCTTTGAGGCCGGAGAGCTGAACCCCGTAATCGATGGTCCCTACAAACTGAGCGATGCGCGCGAGGTCTTTCGCCATTATGGCGCGGGAAATCACAAGGGTAAGGTCGTCATCACGATCGATTGATATAGTCGCAATAAACACGGCGAAATCGGGAGGCTCGGATATTCCGCGCCTGGGAACGCGCTCACAGGGAAGGCAGCAGCCCGTCCTTCCTGACCACCTCGCCCACCGCGGCCTCATGCTCCAGCACCAACCGGTAAATCGCTCTGTAATGATCCATTGCCCAGAAATCCATGGCCTGACGCGCCCGCTCGGCTCCAACCAAAGCCTTCATCTTCTGGTACTCGGCGTAGCAGACGATCAAGTGAAGGTACGAACTCTCTTCATCCGCAGCGCCATCCCGGCCTCCCACCGGCAGGTGCGGATACGCGGCCCTCAACGCCGCAATCGCGGCCGATGTCTCACGCGCGTGCGCCGTTTCATACCAGTGGTACTCTTCATGGACAAACGTCGAGAGGAGCAAATCGTCCGTCAGGTGGCGTGTATGCAACGTCAGAACCGGATGGCTATGCGGAATGGCGTCCTTATCGATGACGATCTTCCGCGTCCACATCCAGTCCGAAAGATCGTACGCCTTGAGCAACTTCAGAAGCTGGTCGCGAGTCTCAGCCTCGGCTGCGGTTCCGTGCGCGAGCGTGATCTCGATCTCGGGCGTGGCCGAAGTCACAACGATTGCAAATATCGCCATTCCCAACCAAACACGCATGTTACGCCTCATTTCACCGGTCCGATCGATTCCGATTCGAGCTACTGCATGCTATGACGAAGGTAAGACGAATCACCGCGTATCGCGATCCTTGACAACCGAATATTCTCATCAGCCCTTAGCGCTCAAACGAACCCGAGTGGCGGCAGCACCCAATTCTGCCGCCACTCAAGCTCAATTCAGAACGCTATCTGTCATGGATGCAATAACATACCGCGCGACACCACATGCAACGCAGATATGTACACTCCCGGCCCCGAGCCCCAAGTCCCGTGCCCCCAGTCCCGGAGTCACCTCACGAGATCATACCGATCTTGCAGCGGCCCGATCTGGGAATCGAGATCGCATCGCGCGACGACGACGTTGCAGAGATCCTCGCGACAGCGCTAGTCGGCGAGATCGATTTCGCATCGCTGTTTCGGGAACTCGACGAGCCCGCCAAATAATTCCCAGGGGCACAATCTCTCATGATCGAACCGCGCAAACTAGCCGATAAGGTGCATAGAAGGCCAGTGAGTGTTCATGCGCTCCATTGTCGGTTGTGGGATTGGGTTGGTGGTTTTGGTCACCGGCGCCTCGGGAAAGTCGCACAATAAACCGGAGTCCCTGACTATCATCTTCCAGTTCGACGGTCCTTACTCCCAGAAATCACTGGCCGCGATGCAGCGCGAACTCGATTCCGTCATGAGGGACACCCTGATCGGAATCGACTGGCGTGAACGCGGCCAAGTCGCCGCTTCGGATTGGTTCCCCAACCTGGTGGTAGTGAAATTCAAGGGGAAGTGCCGTATGGAGCCGATCTCCGATTTCTCCGGCGAGTCCGGCCCGCTCGCATTCACGTACAGCACAGACGGCGCTCTGCTTCCATTCAGCGAGGTCGCGTGCGATCGCGTGCGGTCCTCGCTGCGCACAGCCATGTGGGGCGGAGATTACGGGCGCTCCGACATGCTCTTCGGCCGCGCTCTGGCCCGCGTCCTCGCGCATGAGCTGTATCACATCCTCGCCGACACAAAATCGCACGCGGACAAGGGGATCGCCCAACCCGCCCTCTCCGGATCGCGCCTCATTGCCGACGAACTCGAATTCGGCGAGGCCGAGCTCGATCGCATGCACTCCGCTGCCGGACGCTAAAGAATGTAGGATAGGCGTAGAATAGATCAGATCCAAGGAGCATCCCATGGCGGAACTGGTTGATCGCGATGAAGAACATCTACGCTTGCTGAAGTTGGGCTACTACATCATGGCCGCCATGATGGGCTTCTTCTCGCTGTTCTCGCTGCTCTACATCTTTCTGGGCGGACTGTTCGCGTCCGGCGCGATACCTGTTAAGGATGGGTCGCGCGACGATCCGCGGCTGATGGGCCTTATTTTCCTCGGCCTTGGCATCGGGGTTCTGATCATCGGACTGGCCGTTACTTTCCTGACGTATTTTACAGGCCGCAGTCTGAGAGACCGGCGCCACCGGGTGTTCTGCCTGATCATCGCCGCGATATGCTGCCTGCAGATCCCGTGGGGCACGGCCATCGGCGTTTGCACCTTCATGGTGCTGAGCCGGCCCAGCGTAAGGGCGCAGTTCGAGCCCAACGCCATGCCTCCGCCCACTCCGACCCCAGCATCGTAGGAGGCTGGAGCTACCGCGCCGCCGAGACTGCCGGCGCCGGCTCGTGCGCGTCGCACGGCTTGCTATCGAACGCTAACGAGCCGTCTTCCTTCGGTTCTCCGACTGCGACGCCGTTTTTGCAGCGCCGGTATCGCGCGATGTTCTGATATACGGCCTTGCGCACGCGATTCAATCCGCCCACCGGCTGATGCTCCGGCAGCGCGTGCCATGGGGTGAAGGAAAGGTTTTCGCAGAACCCGCTGTCCAGCGCCGGGGCGTTGTCCTGCTTGGCAATCTCGATTCGCGCCACGGGCACGAACGGCGAATCCTTCTCGGACCACTCGATGGTCGTGTCCTCCACGGGCATGTTTTTCTCCGCCACCTGCGGCTGAACCATGAAGTCGAAACAGTAGCCGGGGCCGGACTTCAGTTGTTGCGCCAGGTTCTGACGCAAACCGTCTCGATTCCACGGAATCGATGGGTCCGGCACCTTTCCCTGGCCGCAAGGCCCCGGCTTGGCGCTGTACTTCACGTACTGCGCCACCCAGAGTTTGTACGCAGACATGCTGTAGAACCGCGTGGATAGCAGGTTTTTGGGCAGGAGTTTCAGGATGCCCATTCCGATCCGGAACTGCCGCATCCGCCACCGCGCGGGATTCTTGAAGAATGCTGTTCCGTCGCCAAAGAAATATCCGAACTGGCTGCCCTGGCCCTGATATCTGGTCAGCAGCGCGTATTCGGCGACGTCTTGGATGAAAAATACGGGATTGTCGATCATGAGAAAGTCCTGGGTGCGATCGTCTTCCTCGCCCTCCAGCAGTTTCTTGCCGTCTACGCCCAGAACTTTGATGGCCATGCCGCGCGCATCGGGCTTCCAATCCGACTGCGGCGTCGTGCTGCCGCTCGAAAAGCGAATCCAGGCTTTGTAGCTCTTGGGCGCGGCGAACAGCCCATGCCGAAACCGCGGCTCCAGCGGCTTCACCGTGAACGTGGCGGCTGCGCATCCGATCGTTTTCGCATGCGCATCGCGGCGGTACTTGCCGTCCGATTCAGTGCGCCGCGTGGTGTTCACCATGCTGACGCCGGACGCGATGATCTGAGCCGTATGGACGTCTTCGTCCTGCAGGAGCACCTCGCCCATGGGTCCCACGGGCGGGCTCTTGTACATCTTGTACAGCATCCAGCAAGCGGACAGGAAAAGGATGAGGCAGGCGATCAGGAGCAGCTTTCGGAATGTCATTTTGGGGTCTCCTTCGCCGGCGCCCATTTGGTGTCCGTGCAGGTCGCATACGACGGCGGCAACGCAAGAGGCTTGCAGGCCGGGGCATCGGTGTCTTCGTGGATTTTCAGGTATTCAATGATGGCCCAGCGCTCTTCATCTTTCAGTTCCGGGCCGATTACGCCATGCGAAGGCAGCGCGCCGGGACGCCAGGTTGCGTACCCGGCTCGAAACTCGTGGCCGATATTAAAGTTTCCTTGGATCGTGGTGTCGAACCAGAAGCCGCTTTTGGAGAGCGGCTCGCCCAGCACGCCGACGCGATCCGGGTCGAACTCCTTGCGTCCCATGAAAAATCTTTTCCGGCGCTCGTCGGCCGGCAGGAGCAATTCATAGAGCGTGGGCACCGAGCCGTTGTGAAGATAGGGACCCGTGGCCCAGACGCCCGCCAGCGGCCGGGCCTTGTAAATCAGCACTACCTGTGGGATGTCCAGCGCGCCGTCGCCGTTATATTGCCGCTGCTTCTCGAGCGGGATGCCATGCTCGCTGTAGTAACGCTTGCTGGCCAGAATCCCCAAATAGTTCAGGCCTTCTCCGATCGCAACAGACCGAACGTTGACCGCGTCCAGTTTCTGTTGGTATTCGCAGGAGTTGTAGCGCGGGGGCAGGTTCTTCTTTTTCCGAAAATCGGCGGCGCGTTTTTGCTCCTCGTCGTAGATGGGTTTCAGGATCGCGCGAACGTCGTCGTCGGTCAGCCCCGTTTTGCTGAGATCCACCCGGTTGTTGACGAAATTGAGGGCCGCCGTGGGGTCGGTTCCGATTTCCTCCACCGGAAGCTCCTGGATGCGCCAGAAAGGTTCCTTCGGGTTTCGATCGGGCACTCGCACTGCGCGTTCTTCGGGGGAGAGTTCGCAAGGCTGGTGGCAGCCCGCGCAATATTTCTGGTAGAGAGTCCTGCCGTAGTTCGCCTTCGCCTGGTCAATTGGTCCCAGGATCTCGGCGGGCCATTTGGGCGGCTGCAGCTTCTTCAGCGTTCCCTCGATGGTGTACAAATTGAGCATCATCGTTTTCGCGGCGAAGCGTTGATCGGACGGTACCGGCCGACCGTACAAGTCCACCAGACCGATGGCCGCTCCCACGCCCAGGGATTCGCCCAGATTGCGCGCCATCGGTTGCGAAACCGAGGCCGTGTACTGCACCCAATTGAATTTCCAGATGTCCCACACCGGCGGATAGCTCACCGGGGCGTTGCCCACGCGGTAGTTCGCTGGGTCCAGTTCCTCGGCGAAGACCTTGTTGGAGATCCGGCCGATGGCGTCCGTACGTCCAAAGCCTTCCGTGACCGGGTACAAATGGCGCGACGAATCGATATACGCCTGTTGAAAGAAAGCCCACATGACCTTTCGGAACTCGCTTCGCAGGGCGCTCTTGCCGCTGGCATAATGTTCGTCGCCCAACACTCGGCGGGCGAAATCGTTGAACTTGAGCGGATTCAGGTAAGTGGCCGCCATGGAAGCCAGCAGGGAGGGCCCGAAGTTTCCGATGGAAATCGCGGTAAATGCGTGCATAGCCTGGCCGCCGTCGATTCGAATGGCAAGGTGGGTTTGATCGCGCGTGGTCGCGTGCAGTTCGCCGGTGTGACAGGCCGCACAGGTGATATCCAGAACATCTTCGCCGAAGTGCGGATCGAAGTGCTTCGTGAATCCGACGGGAAGGCGGTCCGGATTCCATTTTGTGGAGGCGTCGTCGACGATGAAGCCGAGCGAGCGCATGTTTTCAACCTCGGAGATGCGCCTGTGGCTCCAGGCCTCGTCGAGATTGACGAACCACGAGTAACGCAAGTTATTCAGCGAAGTTCCCTGTGGCGTGTAATAGTAGGCCTGCCGATCCTCGGAAGAAGCGGAAGTTCCCCAGCCCTGGTCCAGGTAAACAGTGCCTTTCACCAGATCGTGCTCGGGAATTTGCGTATACGGGTACTTGACGGCGATCGCGAGCAGAATCGAGACCAGCGCGAGCACGACCAACATTACGATCAACATGCGAACAAAGAGCCGGAAGGCCGACATGCTCCCGATGTAGAACAGGAAATCCAGGCACCACAAGACAAGCTTCCAGAGGAGGTAAGCGGCGCCTCGCAGGAAACCCCACACAGTATTTTTCAGGCTGAGCCATGCGGTGCGAATGCCTTGGCGCAGACGCTGCCAGGGGTTCTTCACAACGCTGCGAATCCACGCAAACCAATGATGAGTTTTCATTCGCTTTATTCGAACGCCGGCTTCTTACCCGGCACACGCATCCGGCAGGCGATCAAACGGCCGGTCCCGCTGAGCGTGATGTAGGCCGTTCGGCGATCCGGCCCGCCGAAGCAGATGTTGGAAGGGAGCGGGTCGGGCTGGCCGATATCGATGTCGATCCACTCCAAAATTTCGCCGTCCGGCGAGATCACGGTGATTCCACCGCGCGAATTCGGATTTGCACCGTGCGGCAGGAAGCAGGCGGCGTAGAGATTACCCCGTTCGTCGGCTTTCATCGAATCCAGGCAGGCCTGGTAGGGGATATGCGATGTGAGGAGAAAGGAATGGTCCAGGCATGCGGATTTCGTTTGGTTGATAACTCCAGGGCCGTCCAACTCCCAGTAGAGAATCTTGCGCGTGAACGACTCGGCGACGTAGAGCCGCTTTTCGTCCGGCGAGAGTTCGATCCCGTTGGGGGATTTCAGCGGAAATATTACTTCCGTAATCGAGGAGCCATCGGGTTTAGCGTAGTAAACGCCGGTGATATCACGATCGCGCCAGCGATCCTTTCCCCAATCAGTGAACCAAAAGCCGCCCGCGCTGTCGAATACGAGATCGTCGGGGCTTCGCAAAGGGAGAGTGACCGGGCTCGCGCCTGGGGAAAGCGGAGGCGTGGCCGTGAAGTGTGTGTACAGAGTGGTCACCGTGCCGTCGGGCGCGACTCGTTGGATGCTGCCGATTTGGTTGTTCGGAGGCTGGCCTATGGCAACGGCCAGGTCGCCACCAGTCGATTGGGGAACGGGGATGATCAGGAGCCCGCCGTCGTTGCAAACGTAGACTGCGCCGTCCGGGCCGATAGCCGCGCCGTTCGGTCCGCCGCCCAGCGTTGCGACGTTTTCCTTTGTTCCGTCGGGATGCACGCGCGTGAGTTTGCCGGCGCCGATCTCGACCACCAGAATCGTGCCGTCGGGCCGGTAGACCGGTCCTTCGGGATAGCTGAGGCCATCGGCGATGACACGAAAAGGCGACGTTTGAAAGCTGGCTGTGGCTGCTGGTGTACTCATGTCCCCACATCCTTTTTGAAAATGCCGGCGGCAATCAGGCCGCCGACGTGGGGCTCCATCCGCTCGCGAGTCCGGGCGATCTGGCGCAACTCGGTCATGTAGGCTTCCTGGCTGGCGTTGGGATTCATGGCCAGCACTTTCCCGATCGCTTCCAGGGCCTCCTGCTGACGGCCGAGGTGACCCAGCGCGTTGGCGTAGGCGACGTAGCCGATCAGGAATCGCGGTTGCAGCTCGATGCTGCGCTGAACGCAATCGACTGCCTCTTGAAACTTGCCTTGCCGCACCGAGACACCGGATTTGAAATAAAGCCAGTAGGGCAGCGAGGGATGGTCGGGCGTATCTCGGATCAGCCGGTCGAAAATAGTTTGGGCTTCCTCCATCTCAGGCGCGTCTCCGCCCCAGCCCAGGGCGAGGCCCAGGTACCCCCAGGCGACCAAATCGAACTGCGCCAGTTCGACGGTCCTGCGCAGCACGTGCAAAGAGCGTTCATATTTTCCGCAATGCAGCAGGACGAGGCCGGAGTTCTCGAGCACTTCGGGATCGCCGGGTGCAAGTTCAAGGGCGCGCTCGACGGCGGCCAGCGCAGCGGCGCGATCCTGCTCCGGATCGGCGGAAAAGCTGTTGACCACGCGCTGGATGTTATACAGGCCGAGGTAGGCGTGCGCGACAGCGAATTCGGGCGCAAGCTCGGTGGCCCGGCGCAGCAGAGCGACGGCTTCGTCCATGCCTTCGCGATGATACGCGTGAGTGACCGCGCGGTGGGCGCGGCGCACCAACCCGGCCACGTCCAGAGTATCCTCGGGAGCCTCGCCGGCATGCTCGGCCTGTATGCGCATCAACTGGCCGCTGGTGGCGGCGGCGATGGCATTGGCGATTTCTTCCTGCGCGGCGAAGAGGTCGTCGACGCCGCGGTCGTAAGACTGGGACCACAGTTGGATTCCGGCAGCCGCGTCGGTGAGTTCGGCGATCACGCGGATGCGGTTGCCAGCCTGGCGCAGGCTGCCGGTCAGTATATAGCGGATGTTCAGGGAGCGGGCCACTTCTATTGGATCCCTCTGCTCGTCCTGAAAGCGGAAAGATCCCAACTGCGACACGACGCGGATGCCCGGAACACCCGAGAGAGCGCGGATGGCTTCCGAGGCGATGCCGTCGGCTAGGGAGCTGCCCTCCTGGCTCGGAGAGATGCTGCGAAACTGGAGGACCGCGATGCTGGCCTTCTCGGTTCCCGAAACGGACTTTGGAGTCCCCATGGACGATTGCGGAGGAGTGGAGATCGCGCCGCTGACAGAGGCGCTCGCGAGCTCAATGGTCGGGTATGTGGCGGCCTGTCCTTCCAGTTCGCGGCGGATATCGCGAAGAGCGATGAGCACCTCGCCCATGGTCTGGATTCGATCCTCGGGGCGCTTCTCGAGCATCCGGAGGATCAGGGCCTGGAGCGAATCGGGAAGATGCGGATGCGTGTCACCGATCTTGGCGGGCGGCGAGTAAACGATTTCGTGGAGCAGCGCCAAAGTGTTGGGCGCTTCGAAAGGACGCCGGCCGGTGAATAGTTGCTGCAGCATCACGCCGAAGGAGAAAATGTCGGCGCGGTGATCCACAACGCGGCCCATGGCCTGTTCGGGTGCGATGTAGGCTACGGTGCCGATGACCTGGCCCTGCGCGGTCAATGGCGAAGACTGAGTGGAGTCCCCAGCCGGAGCGGAGGCGATCTTAGCCAGCCCGAAATCCAAAACCTTGAGCCGTCCGCCAGGGCCCACGATGACGTTGCCCGGCTTCAGGTCGCGGTGCACGACTCCGGCGGCGTGCGCGGCCTTCGCTGCTTCGGCGAGCTGCATGGCGTATTCGATGGCGGTACCGGGGGGCAATCCGGCGGCGGGTAGGGCCCGGTCCAGCGGCTTGCCCGCGACATACTCCATCACGATGTAGATTGTGTCCTGGTCCTGTCCGATGTCGTGGATGGTGACGATGTTGGGATGATTGAGCGAGGAGGCCGCCTGAGCCTCCCGCAACAACCGGGCGCGGCCGTGGGAATCGGGCGATTGTCCCTGCAGCAGGAATTTGAGCGCGACCAGCCTTCGCAGGCGGCGATCGCGGGCTTTGTAGACGACGCCTAAACCGCCTTCGCCGAGCCGTTCGATTATTTTGTAAGGCCCAAATTCCTGGCCGATCATCGGCCACTCCTCTCTATTGACAGGCAACCGTGGACGTGGAGAGGAAACTCCAGCCTTAGCCTCCGGTGTACTGTTGCGTGGACCTATCAATTCTACACGATCAGGGGGGTGGATAGACCCGTGTGCGTAAGGGCTTTTCAGCGTTAACGGCTTGTCTAGATCCGCGTCTGGGTCGGTGTCGGTGTCGGGGTGAGCCGGCAGATCGTCCTAGAGTAAACTTTAGCGAGGCGCTCTCAAGTGGAGACCGTTCTTCAAGACATTCGATTTGCGCTGCGCATGGTGCGCAGAAGCCCGGGTTTTGTTGTGGCCGCCATTGTCACGCTGGCGCTGGGGATCGGGGCGAATACGGCGATTTTCAGCGTAGTCAGCGGAGTGCTGCTGAGCCCGTTGCCCTTCTTACATCCCGACAGGCTGATGCAATTGAACGAAGTCGATGCGCGCAACGGCAGCGGCGCAGTGGTGTACCGGGACCTGGTGCAGTGGCGTAAGCAGAGTACATCGTTCGAGTCGATGGCGGCCTACGCGAACATGAGCAGGAACCTGACGGGCGTTGGCGAACCGGAGCGGCTCGCTGCCGTCTGGTCCGAGCGCGGACTGTTCCGGCTGCTCGGCGTCGAACCGATCGCCGGGCGGACATTCCGCGATGACGATCCGCCGGGCGTTGTGGTGCTTAGCGCCGGATTATGGAAACGGCGCTTCGGAGGCGATCCTGGATGGATCGGCCGGAAGATCACGCTCGATCGTGAGCCCTATACCGTCATCGGCGTGATGCCAGAGGAATTTCAATTTCCTTATCGCGCCGCGAGGACGGATGTTTGGATCCCGTGGGACGTTCCGGTGCAATATGCGGGAAGTGCCGGTTACCGCGTCAACTCAGTCGTGGCGCGTTTGAAGAACGGAGTGACCATCGACGCGGCCGGCAGCGATCTGAGGGTTATTGCCAAGCGGCTCGAGATGCAATATCCCGAGACGAACAGAGGACGCAGTGCGCGGATCACTCCGTTTTCTGAGGTCGTGGTGGGAAGCATAAGACCTGCGCTCTTGACGCTCCTGGGCGCCGTGGGATTGGTGCTGCTTATCGCGTGCGCCAACGTTACGAACCTGTTGTTGGCGCGCGGCGCGCAGCGAACGCACGAGATCGCGGTCCGCACAGCGTTGGGAGCGAGCAAAGGCCGCTTGATACGGCAGCTCCTCACGGAGAGTATTTTGCTGAGCGTCGCAGGCAGCCTGGTTGGACTGGCACTAGCGATTGAGGGAACGAATCTGATTCTTCGGCTCGCATCCCAGCAGATCCCGCGCTATTGGGAGATCGGACTCGACTGGCGCGTGTTTGCGTTCTTGATCGTTGTCAGCCAGGCGGCTGCGATCGGTTTCGGCCTTGTGCCCGCGCTGGCGGCTTCGCACGTCAACGTGCAGGCAGGCTTGAAGGAAGAGCGCGGAAGCCGATCGACGGGTGCGGGATGGAGTTTCCGGCGGCTGCGCGACGGGCTGATAATCGCGGAAATCGCACTCGGGTTCATGCTGCTCGCGAGCGCGGGCGTTCTGCTGCGAACGTTTCTGCGGCTACAAGACACTCCGGCGGGGCTCGTGGCGGAGAACGTGCTTACGTTGCAGTTGACGATTTCTTTGCGCAACTACAGCGCGCCCGGATCGTATGGCCGCTACGTTCACGAACTGGAGGATCACCTCAAGCAGATTCCGGGAGTTCGATCGGCCGGCTTCATTCAATATTTACCGCTTCAGAACTCGGGTTGGACCGGATTCTTTTCCATCCCCGGGAGGCCGCCGGGAACCGACGCGGAGCAACCGCGCGCGGAACTTCGCTACGTCAGCCCCGGATATTTTCGGGCGCTGGGGATTCCGCTGCGGCGAGGAAGGCTCCTGGGCGATCAGGATACAAGCGACGCGACGCGGGTCATTTTAATCAACGAAGCGCTTGCGCGAAAATATTTTCTGAACCAGGACCCAGTCGGGCAGCGCACGGACCGGGGCACGATTGTGGGCGTTGTCGGCGACGTGAGGCAGTCGCGTCTCGATCGCCCTGCGGCTCCGGAGATCTATTATGCTTTCGCGCAGAACACCGGTGCGACGTCGGACGCCGGAGTGGCGCTGGTTGTGAGCACCGAGATGCGGCCGGAAGCGATAGTGAGCGCGGTGCGCAGGGTGATTCATCAGGTGAATCCCGAGCAGGCCATCTTCAGCGTGAAGACGATGCAGCGCGTGATCGCCGAGTCGCTTGGTGACGTGAGTCTTTATCTTTGGCTTGTGGGAGTATTTGCGGGGCTCGCGGTCGCGTTGGCGGTTGCCGGCGTCTACGGCGTCATTTCCTACGCCGTGACGGTGCGGACACAGGAGTTCGGGATCCGCATGGCGCTGGGAGCGCGCAGGGCGCAAATATTGCGGCTGGTGGCCGGACATGGGTCCGTGTTGATCGCATTGGGCCTGGCTCTCGGGGTACCGGGAACGCTGGCGATTGCGCGCGTGTTGAAGAGCCTGCTGAGCAGTGCCGGTTCCGTGGATGCCGCAACGCTGGCGGCGGTGGGCGTTCTGCTTGCAGCGGTGGCTCTGGCGGCGTGCCTGGTCCCGGCGCGCCGCGCCACGCAAGTGGATCCGAATGTGGCGCTGCGCTGCGAGTAAGAGACATGCGATTCGACCTGGTGGTTCTGTTCGAGCATCCCGAATGGCAGAAGCCTCTGTTTGCGGCGCTGGAACGGCGCGGAGTGCGGTTCGGCAAGTTCGACTTAAAACAGGGCGCCTTCGATCCGGACGAGTTGCCGGAAGCGCCGCTCTACTTCAACCAAGCCAGTCCGAGCGCCTACGTGCGCGGCAACACGCGCGCGGCGCCGCTGGCGCTCTCGCTGATGCGGTCGCTCGAATCGGGCGGGGCGCGCGTGCTCAACGGGTCGCGGGCGTTTTGGCTGGAGATCAGCAAATCGACGCAGGCCGCGTTGATGCAGCGTTTGGGGATTCCGCATCCGCGAACGCTGGCGTTCAACGACGTGGACGCGGCGTTGGCCAAGTGGGGCGATCGCTGGCCCGCGCTCCTCAAGCCGGAGCAGGGCGGTAGCGGCGCGCGGATGTACCTGCTGAATTCGGCGGATGATCTGGTCCGCCTGCTGCGCGACCGGCCCGATCTTTGGCTGCCCGAGAATCTGCTGACGCTTCAGGAATACATTGCGGCGGATTCATCGCAAGGGATCGTTCGGATGGAGTTTCTTGGCGGGGATTTGCTCTACGCAATGCGCGTGATTTCGCACGGAGCGTTCAATCTTTGCCCATCGGAGGCGTGCAATCCCGAAGGAGGCGGCGATTTGCACTGTGAAGTACCGGAAACGCAGCCGGCGAAACCGGTTGAGTTTCATCCTTATCCGAACGTGCCTGCCGCTGCGGTGGAAACAGGCAAGAGACTGATGGTGGCGGGCGGTTTGGATGTCGGCGGCATCGAGTACCTGGAAGCTGCCGATGGCCGCCTGGTGTTCTATGACATTAACGCCAACTCGAATCTTCGGGCGCCCATCGGCCGGGCGTTCGGCTTCGATCCGTTCGAGCGCGTGGTGGATTTTCTGATCGCGCAGATGGGCTAGTGTGGGGGGGGCAATCCTGCCCGCAGCCGGCTTTCAGCCGGCTGGACCCGCTGGAAAGCGGGTCCGCAGCCCGGAAGGGCTGCCCCACGCACAGACATTAGAGCGCGGCTCGGACGGACGGCGTACACATCAGCACCAGCAGCGACAGCAGAACGATGAGGCCCACGTATTGGATGAGCGCGCCATTGTCATCTTCCGCCGGGTAATCCTTGCTGAACAGCCGGTACCCGGCGCCGATCGCGATCAGCAGCAGCATGGTTTCTTGCGTGAGAACCCACATCGCCAGCACGACGCCGAGAGCCATGCCGCGCTGCTTGCGGGTGAGCGCGCGGAATCCGCGGCCTCCGTCGAGTTGCCAAATGGGAATCAGGTTGAACAGGTTGATCCACGCGCCGGTGTGCGCGATGGCGTACCAGATAGGCTGACCGGTGACGAGGCCGCCGATCCAGGCGATCACGGCGGCGCCAAATCCCCAGATGGGACCGGCGAGCCCCACGCGGGCGTCCTCGGCCACGCCGGACGGATATCCTTTCATGCGGATGATTGCGCCAATGAAAGGAATGAACATCGGCGCGGTGGCAGCGATGCCGTATTTCCGCAGCGCCACTACGTGCCCCATTTCGTGGATGTAAATCGAAAGCACGAATCCCATGGCGAACTTCCAGCCGTAGAGTCCCCAGTAGACGGCGAAGAATGCAAGCATGCTCAGGAGCGTACTGAGCTTGGTGAGGCCCAGGAGCAGCAGTTTGGCTTTGCTCAAGACAAGCAGAGCGATGAACTTGAACTTCCAGAGCACGACGCCAACGGGGCCGAGCTTGGCGGCTCGCTTGGCCCAAACGTGCTTATCGGAAAGCTGCAGGTCGATATTCCGGATGCGGTCTTTGACGGTGCGGTACTCGCCCGAATCGGGAGGCAGCATGGCGAGCGCACGTTCCCAAGCGAGCTTCGCTCCATGCCAATCGCGGGCCTGGCCGGCGAGTTTCGCATGTTGCGAGAGCGTTTCGAATTCCTGCGCGTGCGTCAGCCGGCCGCAGGACGTGCAGTTCAGCGCTTCGGGCGCCAGGGCCAATCCACAGTTCGGGCAAACGGTTGAGGTTGCAGGTACCACTAATTTAATTGTATCGGCAGTTCAGATGCGGTCGAATAGGTCGCCGATGCGGATGGAGAAGCCGGGGATCAGGTCGGACCGGAATTGCTGGTTTTCGTCGAGTAAAGCGTCGTGTTTTTCGGAAAGCACGTAGGCCTCTCGCAGCGCGATCGAGAATATCCAAACTTCCTTAGTGCCACAGTTGCGGTAGCGGCGCGCCTTCTTCATGAGCGCTTCGAATTTATCGTTTTGAGAAACGATCTCGATAGCGAGATCGGGAACGAGGCGCTGCACGCGCCGGCTTCGATCGTACAGGAGCGCCTTCTCCGCCCCGAAGAAACTCACGTCCGGGCCGTGCGCATTGCTTCCGAACTGATACTCTTGCTCGGACAGGACCTTGCCGAGGTGATGTTGCTTGACATAGGGCAACAGTAAGGCAATAAGCCAGTCCCGAAGCGAATTATGTTCTCCAGTATTTCCAGACACGTCTATCAGCTCCCCATCGACGAGTTCGTGATTGTGCGCGAGGTCGTCCGGAAGTCTCTCAAAGTCGTCGATTGTGAGGCCGGTAACTGACGCCATTACCCTATTCTAACACTGATTTGCCGATGCGGTCATTTCAACTCCACCACCGTCGCTCCGGTGCCGCCTTCGGCGGGGGAGGCGGGATAAAACTTTTCGACGTGCGGATTCGTAGCGAGCAACTCGGCGATCACCTTGCGAAGAATGCCCATGCCGTGGCCGTGGACAATGCGGACGCGGTCCACGGACGCCATGGTTGCGCTGTCGAGAAACTTATCCACCAGGTCGCGCGCTTCCTCGGCGCGTTGTCCGATGACGTTGATCTCGCGATATGAAACGTCCCAGGTTGGTCCCGGCGCGAACGACACGTTTTTCGGCAGGCGCGCGGCTTCGGGCGTGGCAGGCAGCACTTCCTCGACGTCGCTGGTGGACACCTGCATCTTCATCAATCCCGCTTCCACTTCCAGCAAGCCACCGGCGAGTTTGCGCCGCACGCGCGCCGGTTCGCGCACGCCCTTCAGGCGCACTCGAGCGCCTTCTTCGATTGCAATGTGCGTTGATGCGGCCGTTTCGCCGAAAACAGTCGCGCGGGCTTTCTCTTCGAACTCCCGTTTCGTTTTCGCAACGCGGCGCTCTGCTTGTTCGGCGGCTTTGCGCTGCTCGGCGCTGCCGAGGATCTTGCGAATGGTTTCTTGCGTCTGAGCTTCAAACTCCGCGACGGCGGATTGCAGGCGCTCGTCGACCTCTTTCAACTTGGCCGTCTCCCGCTTCTCCCATTCTCTCGCGAGCGACTGTTCGCGAGCGGCCAAAGCCTGTTGTTGCCGCTGTAAATCCCCTTCCGCCTGCGCCATGCGATCGCGGCGTTCGTGCAGGTCGGCGAGGAAGCTCGCGATATCGCGCTCGTGCGTCGACATTCTGTGACGGGCGCTTTCGATCAGCTCGTCCGAAATTCCCAGGCGGCTCGCGATCTCGAGCCCGGCCGACTTGCCCGGCATGCCCACTCGCAGCACAAAGGTCGGCTGCAGGGTCTGCTCGTCAAAACCCATGGACGCATTGAGCACGCCCTCGGTGGTCGAGCCATAGATTTTCAACGCCAGCAGGTGCGTGGAGGCCAGCGTGAAAGCGCCGTGCGAGCGAAACGTTTCGAGAATGGACACGCCCAGCGCTCCGCCCTCCTCCGGATCCGTAGCGCGCCCGAGTTCGTCCAGAAGCACCAGCGATTGCGGCGTAACGGCCTCCAGCATCTCGCGGACGTGCGCGATGTGCGCGGAAAAACTGCTCAGGCTTTCCGCGATGGACTGCTGATCGCCGATGTCGGCCAGAACCTGCTCGAAGAGCGGAAATTCCGCGTCGGCGGCGGGCACGGGCAGGCCGGCGTGCGCCATCAAAGCCAGTAATCCCGCGGTCTTCATGGATACGGTTTTGCCGCCCGTGTTCGGCCCGCTGATGAGCAGAGTGCGATTTGCGTCGTCCAGTTCCAGAGTGATGGGGGTCACGGGCTTCTGCTGGCGGCGCAACACGTCTTCGAGCAACGGGTGGCGGGCCTCTCTGAGGATCAGCCTGCGACCGGAGCCGGCGCTGAAGCGGGGAATGGTGCAGCGGAAATCGGCCGCGAAGGCAGCCTTGGCGAAGAGCAACTCGAGCGTGCCGAGTGCATCGATCGCGGCAGCGATTTGTGGCGCTTGCGCGCGCAGCAGCCCGGTCAACTCGTGCAGAATGCGCAGCACCTCGCGCTGCTCTTCTTCGCGCAGGCGGACGAGTTCGTTATTGAGGTCGATGGTTTCGAGCGGCTCGACGAAGAGCGTGTGGCCGCTGCCGCTGGCGCCGTGAATGACGCCCGAAACCTTGCGCTGCTGGCCGGCGACGACCGGGACCACGAAGCGGTCGTTGCGCAGCGCGATGAAATCCTCCTGCAGCGTGCCGTCGTCACGGTGCGCGCGCAGAAAGCGTTCCAGCGAAATCTGGATTTGCTTTTGCTGGCGCTCGATGTCGCGCCGCAGGCGTTGCAGGGTGACGCTGGCGTCATCCGCGATGGTTGCATCGGGGAGGATCTTGCCGCGCAAATCGCGCAAAATGGGACGAGGATCGAAAATGGCGGCGGCATGGGCGCCCAGGCGCGGATACTTGTCGGCGGCAACACTGAGGATGGACCGGATCTCGCCGGCCTGTTCCAACAGCCGTGTTAGACCCAGAATCTGCACGGCTTCGAGCGCCGCTCCCTCGATGCGTAACATCGGCAGGCCCGCGGAAACATCCGGAATAGAATCGAAACGAACGCGGATGGCCGCGCCGCGAGCGGCGGCTTGCGGCTGCCCGGATGCCCGCACGTAAGCGATTGCTTCGGCGGCATCGGCCAGCTTGTTTTCGAGAGCCGCGCGATCCGAGTGCGGCTCGATCTTCAAAAGCTCCGCCCTTCCCAAAGCGCTGTGGACGAAGCGGCCGAGCAACTGGCGCAGCGATTCGAACTCGAGCAGATCAGCGCTGAAGTTTTGCAAAGGCTCTCCCGACAACGGCCAGAGTTCCCTCCGTAATACGATAGTCGCGCAGGTTCCGTTCCGCGACCCAAGCGGCGCGGCTCACATCGCTCGCGGCTTCGAGCTTCCCGCCCACGGACCGGCACAAATAATCGATCACGACGTAATGATATTCGGTCTTGCCCTCGGCGTCGGGAACGACGCGCTCGAAGACTTCGAAAATCGACAACGGCTCGATTTCGAGTCCGGTCTCTTCGTGAACTTCGCGGCGAATGGCGTCTTCGAGTTTTTCGCCGGTTTCGACGATGCCGCCGGGGAGCGACCAGTGGCCGCGGAGAGGGTCCTTGGCGCGCTCGACGAGCAGGAGATTTCCGTCTTCGAAGATGAGAGCGCCGACTCCCAGGAACGGACGCGAGGGATAACGCCGGCTTTCCTGGCTAATACTGGACACTCCCTTTGACCTTCAGTCGCACGCGATAAATCGAAGTGCGCGCGGTAATGTACAGCGATTCCAGATCCGCATCGCCGAACGCGCAATTCGACGGAGTTTCGTTCATCGCGATGCCGCCGAGCTGCTTGCCTTCCGGCGTGTACACTTCCAGCTTGGCCGCCGCGACATAGAGGTTGCCTTTTTCATCCACACGTATCCCGTCGGGAATGCCTTCGATGTTCGCAACCACGACGCGCTCGTTGGAGGCCGCGCCGTTGTGGTCCAGGTCGTAGGCGCGAACGTTGCGCTCGTCGGAATTGGTGACGTAGAGAATGCGGCCGCTGGGCGAAAGCGCGACGCCGTTGGGGCGGCCCCTGGGTTTGGCGATCACGTCGAGCTCGCCGCGGTGCGAAATGTGAAATACGCCGTAGAAATCCAGCTCGCGCGCATCCTGCTGATTTCCGAAGGCGGGGTCGGTGAAATAAATGTGGCCGTCTTTGCGCACCACGATATCGTTGGGCGCGTTCAGGCGCTTGCCCTGCCAGCGCTCGGAAAGAACTTCGACCTTGCCCTTTTTGTCGGTACGCGTCACGCGGCGCAAGTGACTCTCGCAGGTGTAAAGCCGGCCTTGGGCGTCGAAAGCGTTGCCATTCGCGCCGTTGGATTTCTCGCGATAAACTTCGGTCCCTTGGCCGGGTGTGAACTGGAGGATTCTGTTGTTGGGGATATCGCTGAAGATCAGGTAGCCTTCGCGCGACCAGGCGGGGCCTTCGGTGAAAGTGTAACCGGCGGCCACTTTTTCGAGACGCAGGTCGGTGAAATCTTGCGTGGCGGCTGGGACGATGGATAGCAGGAGGATCGGGAGAGGGGAGCGCACTCATGGATCAGCGTAACAGAGAGCGCTCCCTTCGGGTCGCGGGCGATGGGTTGTGGGCGGTGGGTTCCGTGCGATCGGTCGCGCGGCGAGAGTTTTGTGTGTGTCAGGATATTGGTATGACTCGCCGTGAACTGATTGCGCTGCTTGCCGCGGCTCCGCTGGCGCGCGCGAAGGATGCGCCGACTGCGCCGGTTTCCATTGCGCGCTGCCGCACTTACGACGGCGACATCGCAGGCACGCTGTCCGGGATGTTCGACCAGCTTGGCGGGCTGGGGCGGATCGTCAAGAACAAGACCGTCACCATCAAAGTGAACCTGACCGGAAGCCCGGGGCTGCGGTTTCAGGGCAAGCCGCTGGGATTAACGCACTACACGCATCCGAAGATGGCGGGCGCGATGGCGTATTTGCTGGAACGCTCGGGCGCGCGGCGGGTGCGTTTTGTCGAGAGCTGCTGGGGCACCGCGGGATCGATGGAAGAGTATCTGCTCGATTCCGGCTGGAACGTCCGCATGCTTTTCGGAGCGGCGAAGAATGTCGAGTTCGTGAACACCAACGGACTCGGGGGCACCAAACGCTACTCGCGATTTCGCGTACCGGGCGGCGGGTTCATATTTCCGGGCTTCGATCTGCATCCCGCGTATGAAGAAACCGACGTTTTCATGTCGATGGCGAAGCTCAAGAACCACGCCACCTGCGGCGTTACGCTATCGATGAAGAACTGCTTCGGCATCACGCCGGCTTCGATCTATGGCGACGATGCGGGCATCGACGGGCCGAACGAGAGACCGACGAAAGGCCGCGGGAGCGTCTGCCATTATGGCAAGCGCGGGCCATCGAAGAGCGCGCCGCAGGAGATCGATCCCGCATCCAATCGTCATCCCGGATATCGGATGCCGCGCATCGTGGCGGACATAGCGGCGATGCGGCCCATCGACATTGCGCTGATCGATGGGATCGAGACGGTAACGGGCGGGGAAGGTCCGTGGATACAGGGCCTGCGGCACGTCCAGCCGGGCGTGATTCTCGCTGGGACGAACGCAACCACGACGGACACGGTGGCGACGGCGGTGATGGGCTACGATCCGAGAGCCAAAAAAGGGACCGCGCCCTTCGTGGATTACGACAATACTCTGCGGCTGGCGGAAGCGCGCGGAGTGGGCACCACGGATCTGAAGAACATCGAAGTGCGCGGGCTTTCGATTCGGGAAGCGATGTTTGCTTTTTCTGGCCGCGGATGAACGCGGATGAACGCGGATAAGAACTACTGATCCAGCCTTAACGTCGTAATTACCGGAATGCGATCGATATCGATGCCTGTTCCGTCTTTGATTGGGTAGACTGCGAGTTCCTGCATGGGCGCATCCGGGCGATACAGGCGCGCGCGTTTCCTCTCTCCCAAGACCTGGACGGTCACGGTTTCCGCCGCGAAGTCGGCGTAGTTCAGCAAGTGGATTAACAGGCTCTTCGCGTCCGGTGTTGCGAGAAGGTTGAACAACACGCTGGAGGTGTTGAATGTGCGAGCACCGAAATTTTTGCGCGCGGTCGCGTTGTAGGTGACTTCCCAGATGCCCTGGATCTGATTCGACTGCCGCCGGTCGGGCGTGAGTTGGCGTTCCGAAGTTGTGGGAAAGCGCCATCCGGCGGGCGGATTGACGAGCACGCCGCCGGAAGAAACGAAGTCCTGGAGGGCTTGTTTCTGCTGCGCGGAAATGGATTCGGCATCGACGTTGAGGACGGCCCGCGCGCCGTGCAAACTTTCGGGGCTCAGCCGGCGCGTCAGGATGGGGCGAACCGCAGTATGCTGCACAGTCAGCATGTCGAGCAGACTGGCCGATAGCATTCCGCCGGTTTCGGTGTCCTGGACGAGAGCGAGTTTGCTATAGGGCCGGTAGGCGCGCCATTCAGGTTTGTTTTCGAAATAGCTCAGGTAAGCCGCGATCTGCTTCCAGGCGGCGACGGCTTGCGGGTCGCGGGCGAGGAGGCGGCGATCGAGATCGTCGTCAAGCGCAACGATCCAGCGGGCGCCGGAGATGGCGGCGTCGGCCATGACCACGGCATAGCGCTCGACGGAGACAGCGCGCTTCGGCGGCGGGCGAACGCCGATCCACAGCGTAGCATCCGTTGCGGCGCGCAAAAAACGCAGGAAGCCGGTGTTGGTGTCGATCCACGGATTGCTGGTGGGGCCGGTCATCACCTTCCCGCCGTGCTCGATCTCGATGCCGGGCCAGAGGCCTTGCGAAGTTCCGAGGATCGGGTCGCGGCTTTCGACGCGTATGCGGCGGCGGATGGGAAGTTCGATCATCGCGAGACCCGTGCTGGTTAGTTGGGATCGCACTCGATTGGCTGCTTCCGCTTCGTAATCGCCTTCGAGTACGACGCCCGTCATCTTGAGTTGCACGGCGAGGCGGGTTTGTTCCAGAAGGGCGTCGCCGGAATGCAGCACGGCTAGGGTGGCGATGCCGCGCGCCGTCGCCTGCTTCACGAAGTCCGCGTTCCAGGATGGGCTTTCCAGCAAGACGCAATTGATTGGCGTTTCCGCTAAAAGCTCCAGGGATTTGGGATCGCCTGAGTTCCAGCGCGCCGGCACCCAGTTTGGCAGGGCGGCGAGCAGGAAGAAGGCGAACAGCATACTTCCGACTCTAGCGAATTTGGTGGTGGCGCTCCCTGCCGGTCGCGGCTCAGTTACGGAAGTGGATTAGTTACGGAAGTGGATTAGTTACGGAAACGGAATGTCAGTAGCGTCCAGATGGCGATTACGCCGTCGCGCGGTTTGATTTTTTTTCCTTCTTCGCGCGACCGCGGGCGATACGAAATGGGCACCTCGGCAATTTTGCACCCGGCTCGCAGGAGCTTCGCTGTGATTTCGTGATCTGTTTCGAATCCGCTGGTTTCCAGTTTCATCGCTTTGAGAATTTTGGCGGGATACAGTTTGTAGGCCGTCAGGGTATCTGAAATCCATTTGCCATAGAGAAGCAGAGTCCACACGGAAAGCGCCAGTCCTGCTAGCCAGGGGCCGAATCCTTGAGAAGGATTTTTGCCGGACCATCCCGATACACGGATCTGGCCCAGCACGCGGCTGCCGTAAATCGCATCCGCTCCGGTTTGGAGCGCCGCGAGTATTGGCAGATAATCGCGGGGATCGTATTCCAGATCCGCGTCCTGCACCAGAATGTAATCGCCCGCTGCTTCGCGGATGCCGCGCTGCACGGCGCGTCCCTTGCCTTGATTCGGCGCCTGGTTGAAGCACTTGACGCCGGCGCCTGCAAAGCTGCGCGCGATGGCTTCGGTCGAGTCGGTGGAACCATCGTTCACCACCAGCACTTCCTTGTCGAAGCCGAGCGGGCGAGTATCCACCTGCGCGATGGATTCAAGAAGATCGCCGATGTAAGCCGCCTCGTTGTACGCCGGAATGACAATGGAGAGCAGCTTCATTCCCGCTCACCGAAGCGGAAGCGGACCAGAGCGAACAACGCCTTCAGCCCGTCCATCGGCTTGGATTTCTTGCCTTCCACTTTTGTGCGAGGCTTGTATTCCACCGGGATCTCGAGAATGTAGTTGCCGCGCCGGCACAGCTTGGCGATGATTTCCGTGTCGAGATTCATGCCGTCGGATTCGAGGCGCAGGGAACGCAGCAGCTTGGCGTCGAAGCCTTTGATGCTCGTGAGCGTGTCGGTGACGTAGCGGTTGTAGAGAAACAGCGTCGCGGTGCTCAGCAGCATCCCGCCGTACTTGCTCACCAGGTACAGCCCACGCGCCTTTCCATAGATGCTCTTGAGCCGCCCGGAGAGGTCGGTGCACTTGACGGCGCGCGTCCCAAAGACTGCGCCGAAGTTGTTGCGCACGATGGACAACACCACGGGATAGATGTCGCGCTCGCTGTACTCCATGTCGGACGGAAAGAAAACGATGATGTCGCCGCGCGCTTTCTCGATGCCGAGCCGCAGCGCGGCGCCGCGGCCTCTGGGTCGATCCAGATTGTAGACCTTGACGTTGCGGACGGAACGGGCGATCTCGAGCGTGCGGTCGCTCGATCCGCCGTCAACGAAAATAATTTCCTTGCCGAGGTCGAACATCTGAAAATCGAGGGCCATCAGGCGCTTCAGAGATTCCTCCACGGTCCGCTCTTCATCCAGGGCGGGCACCACGATCGAGACCAGGTGGCGGAATGGCTGCAACGCGATATCGATGCGCGACTGGACAATCTGCTGCAATTCGTCGAGCACAAATCCGCCGGCATGCCGGCCTTCCTGGTCCTCCCAATCGCGCAGCTTCACGGCGTGCATCGGGAAACTGAAGGTCGCTTCGTTGAACGGGATGTAACTCGCGCCGGATTCCCGCGGGGCGTCCTGCCGCTGGAAGAAGAAGTGCGTTACTGCATCCTTCCACTGGATCGCGACTTCACCTTTGCGGCTCAGCGCGCTTAAGAATTTGCGCGCCAACTCGCCGGCGTCTTCTTCCTGAATGTCGAAATCGCGGCGGATATTGGAGATGAAAATCTTATCCGCAGCCTGGTTGCCGACAATGGCCTCCGCGACGCCGCGAGTGAGGTAGGAAGGAAACAGCGAGGAATGCTGCGTGCCGGGTCCGTAGATGATCACGTCGGCCGATTCGAGCGCCGCGCTCGCGGCCGCGTTGATGGCGGGAACGCGGGAACCACGCGCGATCAAAATATCCATTTCGGCGGTGGACACAGGCTTGCCGTTCTCTACCGTTGAGCGGTAGGCTGCTTCGTCGATCAGAAAAATGTCTTCGATCTTGGAAGGATTTTGCGCGGAGACGATTTCGGCTTCGCTGAAGAGAGCGGCGCCGTCTTGTTTGCGCGCGATCAGGAACAGGTTCTCGCCCTGTGTGACGTTGAGCAACTGCGATTCGACTTCGTAAAACCTGGAGAAGGCAGCAACGGCACGATTGAAGTCGCGTTGCTCCGTCAGATAGCAGCCCGCGAATAGAATATTTCCCAAGGCGCAGTCGGTGAAGTCGAAGCGGTTTCCCGAATCGTCCCGCTCAATGGCGTAGTCGCTGAACCGGCGGAAGAACTCGGCGAAAGTTCGGGCCTGCTTGACGGAGAGGCGCTCGAAGCTTCGGGCGAGTTCGGCAGGTAACGCGGCCCACTGCTCGCTCGCGACGCGGCGGACAAGTTCGATGCTGCGGGAGTATTCAGCGCCGACGGCGAGGCGGTAGTCCGAAAGGAATCGCAGCGCTTTGTGGCACTCCTCGGATTGCGGCATGAGGCGATTGATGTTCTTGCGAACATCGGACGGCCCCAGCATCCCCGGAATAAATCGGCGCAGGCGGCCCGTGGAGTGGCCGTCGTCATAGGCGTTGATGAGGATGGTGAGGGAGATTTGCGGGTGCTTCAGAAATGTTTCGGTGATGCTTTGCGTGCCGCTGCCACCGGAAAACAGCACGACGCTTAATTTCGCGCGGCGCGGCTCGCGGGTGGCGGGCGCGGGGGTTTCGAGCGCGGCTTGAGTCACGCGGGATCGCTCCCTTCCGGTCGCGGCTCGGTTGGTGGTTGGTCGCGGCTCAGCAGGTGGCGCGCGAGGTATTCGGCATCGGCTGGCGAATTCACGCCGACGGATTCGGCTTCGGTCATGATCGGCACTGTGATCAACTTATCCAGCATCGGAAAGATGGGCAGAAAATTCAACTCGCGTGTTTGCTTGCCGATCGACTCGCTGGATGCGAGCAGCCGCGGCAGATGTTGGCGCAACGCGCCGGTGCGAAAAAGGAACACGCCGGAATCGCTTTCGCCGCGCTGGGGGAGCGTGTCGCCTTCCCTCGCCTGCAGCACGCGGATTACTTTGCCGGATGCGTCGCGCTCAAGGTGGATATAGGGCCGGTCGCGCAGGAGCGTCGGACAGGTGGCGTCCGGTTGCGTGGGGCCTTCGTGAATGCGCATCGCGGACTCGAGCGAAGCCGGCCGCAACGCAACCTGATCGCCCCAGACGATCATCACATTTGGCGTATGCACGGCGGGGAGGCCGCACGCGATCGCGTCTGCCATGCCGCGAGGTTCGCTCTGCAGCGCGATGCGGCAACGTCCCGGCAGCAGCTTTGCAATCAGTTCACCGGCTGGGTGCTCTCCATCGGGTGAAAGCACGAAGACCAGTTGGTTGCACAATGGGGCGAGGAGCTCGACCAGCCACTCCAGGATCGTTTTTCCAGCGATGGGGAACAGAATCTTGGGCTGATCGAAACCGAGGCGGGAGCCACGGCCCGCGGCGGGCACGAGCGCGGTCCAGTCAGCGGCGGTCAGGTGCGTCATTGCAGGCCCGGTTGAATTTGATTATTTCAAACTCCGGCTTGCAACCGCAGCGCGAGCAGTTCCGGGAGCCCGGCATCCATAATTTTCTGCTGCGCTGCAGCGACGTGGTATTCCGCGCGGCGCAATGTTACCAGGCGCGCGGACGGATCGTAGATGGCATAGGCGGCGCGCGGATCGCCGTCGCGCGGCTGTCCCACGGAGCCGGGATTGATCAGGTAGTTCGTGCCTTTCTCCAAAGTGAGTTCGTCGACGTTGTCACCGGTTTCTGCGCTCGCCAGGAGTTTCACTCCATTCCGGTGACACAAGAAGGCGCACTGCAGATGGGTGTGGCCGAAAAAGGCGACATCCGCTTCGAGATACGGCGCGATTTGCGCAACGTCGTGCTCCGAAACTACATATTCGTCTTCATCCAACGGCGAGCCGTGCTGGATTTGAAAGCCGTCGAGTTGTTCGGGGCCCTTCGCGAGATCGCGGAGGTAATCGATATTCTCCGGTTTCATGGTGGCCTGTGTCCACAGGATGGACACGCGAGCCACAGGATTAAACCACTCCAGGTCCTCCAGGTTCGCGCAAGCCTTGTCGTGATTGCCGCGCACGATGGATGCGACGTTTTGGCGCATCCATTCGGTGACTGGATCGGGATCGGCGCCGTAGCCGACCAAGTCGCCGCAGCACACGATGCGGTCGTAATCCGGCTGCGCGTGCGCGATCACCGCCTGGAGCGCTTCCCAGTTGGCGTGGATGTCGCTGAGGATCAGGTAGCGCACAGGCGAATGAGAGAGATTTCGGGCGGCGCGCCCAGCCGGACTGGAACGCCGATGGTGCCGAGCCCGCTCGAAACGTAAATAGCGGACTTAGCGTCCTGGTACAGCCCGCGCACATAAGGCGTGAAATAGCGCGCGACATTCAGGTGCTGGTGCAGCAGCTCGAAATCCACTTGGCCTCCATGCGTGTGGCCGGCAATGGTCAGATGGTAGCCCTGCGCGGAGGCAACCGGAAAGACGTCCGGATTGTGAGAGAGAAGAACGTTGATGGCGGAAGGTACGATAAGGCGATCAGTTCCGGCCAAATAAGGCGATTGAAATTTCTGATAATCCACGCCCGCGAAGTTGATGGCGGCGTTGCCGAATCGCAGTAGCTTGGCTTGGCCGCGTAAAAACTCGATGCCGATCCGGCGCCCTTGCGAGGTTACGTAATCTTCGGTTCTGGTATAAACTTCGTGATTGCCGAGACAACCGAGCACGCCGGCTTCGGCGCGAAGCCGGGCAAGCTGGGCGAGACAAGCATCCAGCGGATCGCCGTGGCGGCTGATGAGATCGCCCGTCACCAATGCAAGATGCGCGCGAGTTTCGTTGGCCATATCGATGGCGCGCGCGAACTCCCGCTCGCTGAGGAACGGACTGAGATGGATGTCGGTGACCTGAACGATCCGCAAGCCGTCCAGGGCTTTTGGAAGATTTGGGATTGGGACCTTCACCTCCGAGACTTGAAAGCGGCTGCGCCCGAGAATGCCGAAGCCGGTAGAGACGGCGGGCGCGATACAGAGACCCGCTCCCGCGGCCTGGAGAAAGGTCCGGCGAGCCGATTGGAATTCCGGCACATTATTCCAAACCAGCAGGCCCAAATAGATTCCGATCAAGCAGATTGTCTCCACGATAGCGGCGCATTCGAGCCAGGTGGCCCACCAAACGGCGAAATTTCGCACTACTCGTTGGAATTCCAGCAAATAACCCAGCGAGAGCAGGAGTGTGGAGGCCGCGGCTCCGGCCAAGATGGCGTTCCGGCGCGGGTAGCGATCGAGAAGCCAGCCGACGATTTTATACTGAAGGCCGAGGCCCAGAATCAGGAGACACAGCCCCGGGAAGAAATGCAGGCGATAGAGCATCGAGACGCTATTTCTATTCTAGCGAGTTAAGTCCGGCCGCGAAAAACGGGGTGTTACACTGAAGGTCTTCAGAGTGTTGTGCGATCAACTTTGACAGTTTCGCTTGCGGTCCTGATGTCTGCGTGCCTGCTCCGGGCGGCCGACGACCAGCAGTTGACGCCAGGGCAGCGGGATCTGAATGTTCAATCCTTCGAACTGATCTGGGCCACGCTGCGCGATCACTATTGGGACGCCAAGATGAATGGAGTGGATTGGCAGAAAGCGCGCGATCGACTCCGGCGCGAGGTGAGCCAAGCCTCGACCATGCCGAAGGCTCGCGCGGCGATGGACCGCATGTTGGCTCTGCTCGATTCCTCCCACCTGGCGATCATTCCGGCGGCTTTCTACAAGAAGTCGCGTTCTGAATCGCGGGCATCCAAACCGGAAGCAGACGTCGCCCAAGCGGACGACGAAGCGCTCGAAAGCGCAAGTGCCGCTGAAGACAAGGACGGTTCGACTGGCATCGGCGTCACCACGCTGGAGAAACGAATTGTGGTGCAGTCCGTCGAGGCAGGATCACCCGCGGCGGCAGCGGGCGTGTTGCCTGGGTGGACGATTACAGCCGTCGATGGCATTAAGACGGAGTGGCTGTTGATGAGCATGCAGGACGTACACACGCCGGAGCGGGATGCGATTATCAATGCTAGTATTCGAGCCCGTTTGAGCGGGGCCGTGGACAGCCGCGTGCGCGTCGAACTCGTGGATGGCAAGGGGCAGGCCCTGACGCGAGAGATGGCGCGGACCGGTTCGAAAGGAAAGCTGGTTCGCCTCGGGTATCTGCCGCCATCCCGCGTCTGGCTGGAATCGCGGACGCTCGATAGCGGCGCCGGTTACATTCGCCTTAACTTGTTTCTGGATCCGGTTAGCGTCATGCCGGAGTTCGAGCGTGCAGTTCGCTCGATGATGCATGCGCCCGGCATCGTGCTGGATCTGCGCGATAACTCTGGCGGAATTGGGATCATGGCGATGGGAATCGCCGGATGGTTCGTGCCGGACCAAGGCAAGAAGCTGGGAACGATGACCAGCCGGGACCTGACACTGAAGTTCGTCATCAACCCGCGCATTGAAACTTATACGGGACCGCTCGCCATTCTCGTGGATAGCGGGTCAGCTTCGACCACCGAAATCCTCGCGCAAGGATTGCAGGATTTGAAGCGGACTCGTGTCTTCGGCACGCGGACTGCGGGTGCGGCGCTGGCCTCCCAGTTTGTTCGTCTGCCCAATCGCGACCGGTTTCAATATCCGGAAGCGAATTATGTTTCCGAGAATGGCCGAACGCTGGAGAAGAACGGGGTGATACCGGATGTGGAAGTCTCGCAGACTATCGAGTCACTGTTGGGTGGCAAGGATCTGCCGTTGGAAGCTGCGGCGGAATGGATCAAGCGTCATGAGAAATAGAGCTCTGGGACTATCGGCTACTCTGGTGTTGGAAGGAGCAGCGCTGTTGCAGGGTCAGGCTAAACTGCCCGACGGCGCCGCGATTTTGGACAGATATGTCGAGGTGACCGGAGGCAAAGCCGCGTATCAGAAGATCAAATCTGAATGCGACAAAACTGTAGTCGGGCCGGAGGATGGGCCGCACTTCTCCGTGACTGCGTGCACAGCGAGAGGCGGGAAGAAGCGCATGATCACCGAGACGGCTGGGGGGCGGGCAGAAGAAGGAGTAAACGATCAGATTGTATGGGAACTATCGAGCGTCACCGGGGTCCGTATCAAGGAGGGCGCCGAGAAGCGGCGCTCATTAGCAAGAGCTCGAGGAGCGACAGACGCCGACTGGCGTGAGACCTTCAGCAATGCGGAAAACACAGGTGAAGAGGAGATTCACGGCAAGCGCTGCTACAAAGTGGTGCTGACGATTTCCGACGGAGGCCAAGAAATTCGGTATTACGACAAGGAGACCGGACTTCTGGCGCGCGCGATCCAAAACGAAATTCGTGATACTGGCGAGGTGTCCGCCCAAGTCGATATCGACGAGTATCGAGACTATCAGGGCGTCAAAATGCCATCATCGATGCGGGTGAAGTTTGGAGCCCAGGAACTGCCCCCATTCAAGATTGTCAGTGTCGCCTTCAACTCGGAGGTGCCGGCCAAAACGTTCGACCTACCTCGCGAAGTGGAACTGGCGATCAAGCAGGCTCGTGGGGGAACACGCCTACCGAACGGCGCCGCATTGTTTGAGAAGTACGTCGCCGCCACAGGAGGGATCAAGGGTTATGGCGCAATAGAGACGCAGCAGATCTCTGCCGACTTCACTCTCAGGTCCGCGGGGATAGAAGCCAAGATGATGCTGTATATCGGAAAAGGCGGTAAACAATACCAATCGATTGAACTTCCAGGCATGGGCAAAATGGAGATGGGTAGTGACGGTACAACTTCATGGGAACGTTCGGTCACTTTGGGACCGCGAATTGTGCCCAAAAGCGAGGCCAAACAGGGGCTCCTGGGACCGGATCCGGATATGGCGCTTAACTGGACCTCAGCGTTTTCTAAAGTAGAGACGATCGGAGAGGATGAGGCTGATAACCGGCCGTGTTTTTCGGTGCGCTTGACGCCCAAAGAGGGCGGCGCGGCTGCCACGGCGTGTTTTGATAAGGTCTCCGGTTACATTACCAAGCTTACAACGGTGGCGCACAACCAGATGGGCGACATACCATTCACGCTGGTTATGCGGGACTACCGGGACGAGGGACCAGTAAAGATGCCTCATCAGATAGAGACGAGCGTAGTCGGCCAAGACGTCGTAGTCAACTTCAAGGAAGTGAAAATAAACGGCGAGATTCCGGCGAAGACGTTCGAACTACCCGATGACGTGCACGCGCTTCTGGACAAGCAGGCGGCTGAAGGCAAAGAGAAGAAGCAATAGGACTTCGGGTCTATCGCTTGGCCGGCAGGTTCAAAGATACAATGAAGGCTTGGAGGCAGACCCGATGATTCTCGAAGCGACTCCGTCCGTCGACCAGGAAATCAATCCGTGGTTATCCGCCGCTGCGCGGTTCGATGAGGCTGTGGAGCGGCTTGGATTGGACGAAGGGCTGTGCAAAGTGCTGCGCACGGCGGCGCTGGAGCTGACGGTGCACATTCCCGTGCAACTGGATGACGGCCGTTTGGAGGTGTTTACCGGATATCGGGTGCAGCACTCCATCGCTCGGGGTCCATCGAAGGGAGGAGTTCGCTTCGCGCCGGACGTAACACTGGATGAAGTGCGCGCGCTGGCGGCGTGGATGACGTGGAAGTGCGCGGTGGTGAATATTCCGTTCGGAGGCGGCAAGGGCGGCGTGATCTGCGATCCGGCGCTGCTCTCGGAAGGCGAACTGGAGCGCATCACGCGACGGTATACGGCCGAAATCATGGACATCATCGGTCCCGAGCGCGACGTACCGGCGCCGGACGTGAACACCAACCAGCAAACTATGGCGTGGATGATGGACACCTATTCGATGCACAAGCGTCAGACTGTAACCGCCGCAGTCACCGGCAAGCCTCTCGATCTCGGGGGATCGCGCGGCCGGCCGGAGGCGACCGGGCGGGGTTGCATGATCGTCACCTTGCAGGCTTTGCGGCGGTTGGGCCTGGAGCCATCCAACACGCGCGTAGTGGTGCAAGGACTCGGAAACGTAGGCGGCACGGCGGCCAAGCTGATGAAGCGCGCCGGTTTCAAGATCGTCGGCGCGATTGAGTACGACGGCGCAATCTACAACCCGCACGGCCTGGATATCGAGGCTCTGATGAAGCACCGCCACTATACCGGCTCGGTCCTCGGTTTTTCCGGAGGCGAAGAAGTCGCGCGAGATGAAGCGCTACTTCTGGATTGCGAAGTTCTGCTGCCCGCCGCCACGGAGAACGTGATCACATCCGCGAACGCGGACCGGATCAAAGCCAGGATCATTTGCGAGGGCGCCAACGGACCAACCACGTCGGAAGCGGACGCGATTCTGGCGGACAAGAAAATTTTTGTGCTGCCGGATATTCTGGCTAATGCAGGCGGCGTGACGGTTTCCTATTTCGAGTGGGTGCAGGACCGGCAGGGTTATTTCTGGAACGAGCAATTGGTGAACGGCCGCCTGGAAGAGATCATGGTGAACAGCTTCAAGGACGTGGTGGGTTACGCGGAGAAGCACAGCGTTCACAACCGGCTGGCTGCGTACATGCTGGCCATCGATCGCGTGGCGTTTGCCCTGCAAACACGCGGAATCTATGCCTGATCGCGGAGCGGACCCGGCCGCGCCCGAGTCCCACTCCACGCCGCTGATGCGGCAATATCATGCTCTCAAGCAGCAGGTCCCCAACACCCTGCTCATGTTCCGGCTGGGCGACTTCTACGAATTGTTCTACGAAGACGCCGTCACCGCGGCGCGCGAACTTGAAATCACGCTGACCTCCCGGAACAAGGAGAAGGGTCAGCCGATTCCCATGTGCGGCGTGCCGTATCACGCGGCCGAAAGTTATCTTTCCCGGCTCATTCAAAAAGGCTATCGCGTGGCGATTTGCGACCAGATGGAGGAAGCGAGCGCGGGGAAAAAGCTGGTAAAGCGCGAAGTGACGCGAGTGGTGACGCCCGGGACCGCAACCGAATCGTCGTTGTTGCGATCGCACGAGAATAATTATTTGGCCGCGGTCTGTCATAACGGGGCGCGGGCGGGCTTGGCGCATGTGGACATTTCAACCGGGGAATTCCGGGCGACCGAGTTGGACGCGGCGGAGGTGAATGCGTCGCTCGAGAACTTAAACGTGCGCGAGGTTCTGGCGGCGGAGGCGGTCACGGATCTGGCGGGGTTTCGGACTGCGCTGGAAGATTGGGTTTTCAATCCGGATTACGGCGACCGCGCATTGCGCGAGCACTTCCGCCTGCTGACGCTGGATGGTTGCGGGCTAAACGGCCGGCCGCTGGCGATTTCGGCCGCCGGCGCGATCCTGCACTATTTGCGGGACACGCAGAAATCCGCGCTGGATCACCTGGATCAGCCGGCATTCTACGATCGCAGCGATTCGATGATTCTGGATTCGGTCACGGTACGCAATCTCGAGCTGCTGGAGCCGCTGTTCGCCGGCGAGAGCAAGGAATCCACGCTGATTCACGTGCTGGATCAGACGTGCACTGGGATGGGCGGGAGATTGCTGCGCCATCGCCTGCTGCGGCCATGTTTGCAGCTCGAAGAGATCGAGGCGCGGCTGGATGCCGTCCAGGAGATTTTGCAAGCGACCATCGCGCGCTCAGAGATTCGCAAGCTGCTCGCGGACGTGCTGGATCTGGAACGGCTGCTCGCGAAGCTGACGCTGGGGACGGCGGGGCCGCGCGAGTTGCTGGCGCTGGGCCGGTCGCTGGCGGTTGTGCCCCGGCTCAAGGAGCGTATTGCGGAGTTCCACGCGGGGCGGCTGCTGCGGATTTCGAGCGAGCTGGATGAAATCCCCGAGCTGCGCGATCGGATTTTGAGCGCGATCTCGGAAGAGCCTCCCGCAAACCTGGCGGATGGAGGGACCGTCCGCTCGGGGTTTCACGTGGAACTCGATCAGTTGCGCGACATCAGCCGCAACAGCAAGCAGTACATCGCGCAGATCGAGATGCGCGAGCGCAGCCGGACCGGCATCCAATCGCTCAAGGTTCGGTTCAACAACGTCTTCGGCTATTACATCGAGATTTCGAAGGCCAACCTCGATCGCGCGCCCGCGGATTACGAGCGCAAACAGACGCTGGTGAACGCGGAGCGCTTTACGACACCCGAGCTGAAGGAGCTGGAAAGCAAAATCCTGGACGCCGAAGAGAAGATGCTGGAACTGGAGCGCGAAATCTTCCAGCAGCTCCGGGCGTTTGCAGCGGAGCATGCGCCGCGCATCCGGCAGACCGCGGCGGCGGTGGCTGAACTGGATGTCACGTGCGCTCTGGCGCAAGTGGCCGCGGAGAATCGCTACGCGCGGCCGCGTTTTTCCGACTCCGGCGAAATTCGCATCGTGGCCGGGCGTCATCCGGTGATCGAGAAGCTGACTGAAAAAGAAGCCGCGCGCTTCATTCCCAACGATCTGTATTTCGACACCGAATCGCAGTTCATCGCGGTGATCACCGGGCCGAACATGGGCGGCAAGTCGACTTATCTTCGACAAGCGGCGGCGATCGTGATTCTGGCGCAAATGGGATCGTTCGTGCCGGCGGATGCGGCGACGCTCTCGCTGGTGGATCGCGTGTTCACGCGTATCGGCGCGGCCGATAATCTGGCGCGCGGGCGATCCACGTTCATGGTGGAGATGACGGAGACTGCGGTCATTTTGAATACCGCGACGTCGCGCAGTTTGGTGGTGCTGGATGAAATCGGCCGCGGCACGGCGACATATGACGGTCTGGCGCTCGCCTGGGCGGTGATCGAGCACATTCACCAGCGCATCCGCGCTCGCACGCTTTTTGCGACACATTATCACGAGCTGACTGAACTGGCGGATCAGTTGGATGGCGTTGCGAACCTGCATGTCTCGGTTAAGGAGGCGGGCGACCAGGTGATCTTTCTTCGCAAAGTGGAGCCGGGCCGCGCCGATCGCAGCTACGGCATCGAAGTTGCGCGGCTGGCCGGACTGCCGGTGTCCGTGATCGAGCGGGCGCGCGAAATCCTGGCGCTGCACGAACGTTCCGAGCAAGCCGTCACCGAAGAGCTTGCGCCGCGGGCTTCCGCGCCGATGCAGATCCAGATGTTCGAGCCCGTGAATTACCAGATCGCCGAGCGCATCCGCAATCTGAACGTGGATGAGCTGCGGCCTATCGAAGCGCTGCAATTGCTGAGTGAGCTGCAGCGGGAGCTGAAGCGCTAGTGCGCGTCGCCGGATTGATCAGCGGCACATCGGTGGACGGCATCGATGCCGCGGTGGTGGACATCGGCGAGAGCATTCAAGTGGTGGCAACCGCTACGGTGCCGTATCCCCAGGAAGTGCGCGCGGCGATTCTTTCGGTCTCGAATGCAGCGACGCACACGGCGACGATCGCACGGCTGAATTTCTTGCTGGGCGAATTGTTCGCCGAGGCCTTGCGGGCGACCGGCGTTTCTCTGGAGACGATTCAACTGATCGGCTCGCACGGGCAGACGATCTTCCATGAAGGCGAGCCGGTGGAGTTTTTGGGACGCAAGGTGGCGAGTACGCTGCAAATCGGCGAGGCGGCGATTATTGCCGAGCGCACTGGCATCGAAACCATCGCCGATTTTCGTCCGAGCGACATCGCGGCCGGAGGCAAAGGTGCGCCGCTGGTTCCCTTGCTTGACTACCAGCTTTTCCGGCATCCCGAGCTGGCACGCGTTGCGCTGAATATCGGCGGCATCGCCAACATCACGGTGATTCCGGCAAATGCGCGCGCGGAACAGGTGATTGCGTTCGATACGGGGCCGGGCAACATGGTGATGGATGCGCTTGCGCCTCCATTCGATCGGGATGGCGAGCGGGCGCGGGCCGGGCGCGTGAATGATGCGCTGCTTTCGGAGCTTCTGGCCGACGAATATTATCGACGCGAGCCGCCGAAATCGTGCGGGCGCGAGCAGTATGGCGCGGAGTTTGTGCAGAGAACTGGCATCGATGTTGCAACCGCTACCGAGTTGACCGTGCGAACGATTGCGCTCGCGATCGGGCGGTATCCCGAAACGCGCGAGGTGATCGTCTCCGGCGGCGGGGCGCACAATCAGTACATGATGGAACGCTTGCAGGCTGTGGTGAAGACGCGCGTCACGACCTCGGCGGAGTTCGGCATCGATGTCGATTCGAAAGAGGCGATTCTGTTCGCGGTGCTGGCGTATCAAACACATCAGCGGCGCGCGGGCAATATTCCGTCTGCGACGGGCGCGCGGCGGCCTGCGATTCTGGGAAAGATCACCGCGGTATGAGATTGACACGAAGAACGCTGCTGGTCGGCGCGGGCGCCGGCCTTGTCTTGAAAGCCGACGGGCTCACTCGCTATGCGACGGAGTTCGTCGTCAGAACCAAATACTCCGATCTGCCTGCGGATGTCATCGAACTGGGGAAGAAATCGATTCTGGACGGGCTGGGGCTGGCGCTGGCAGGTTCCGTCGCGAAGATCGGACAGCTTACCAGCGCATATCTCGCGTCGCTCGGCAATTCCAAGAACGATGCAACGGTCATCGGCTCGCCCAGGAAGGCAGCGGTGCGATTCGCCGCGTTTGCCAATGGCGTCGGCATCCACGCCGACGATTACGACGATACGCAGTTGGCGGTGGCGAAGGATCGCGTCTACGGACTGCTGACGCACCCGACCGCGCCGTGTCTGCCGGCGGCGCTGGCAGTGGCGGAGGCGCGCGGGATGTCCGGGCAGGATCTGATGCTCGCGTATCACGTGGGCTGCGAGTTGGAATGCAAGATTGCCGAAGCGATCGCGCCGCGGCATTACCAGGATGGATTCCATTCGACGGGGACGTGCGGGCCGTTCGCGGCCGCGGCTGCTGCGGCGAAGCTGTACGGCTTCGATGCGGATCGTTGCGCCCGCGCGCTGGGGATTGCGGCCAGCGAATCCGCCGGTCTGCGCGAGAATTTCGGCACCATGACCAAGCCGTTTCACGCGGGGCGGGCGGCGGAATCCGGTATTGTCGCAGCCGATCTGGCTGGGATCGCTTGGACCGCGAGCGATGAGATTCTCGAGGCTCCGCGCGGTTTTTTTCAGGCGGCCGGCGGCGGGTATGATATCGAAGCCATTCGCGGAAAACTCGGCAATCCCTGGACGTTTGCTTCGCCCGGCGTTTCCATCAAGCCGTTCCCATCGGGATCGCTGACTCATCCGGGCATGACGGAACTGCTGCGACTGATCCGCAAAAACAATATCCACGCCGAGCAAGTAGAGCGCGTTGACGTCGGCACAAATCGCAACATGCCGAACGCGCTGATCCATCACCGTCCGTCGGATTCGCTGCAGGCCAAGTTCAGCATGGAGTTTTGCATGGCGGCGCTGTTGCTCTATGGCAAGGCGGGGCTGAACGAATTCAGCGACGATGTGGTTCGCCGCGCGGAAGTGCAGAGCATGATCCAGCGCGTGCATTTTGGCGTGCATCCGGAAGCTGAGGCGGCGGGGTACAACAAGATGACCACGATCCTCGACATCCGGATGAAGGATGGGCGGACGATTTCCGGGCGCGCCGATTTCGGCAAAGGCAGTCCGGCGGATCCGATGAGCTTCGATGAAGTGGCGGCGAAGTTCCTGGATTGCGCTGCGTTCGCGAAGTGGCCGGTGGCGAAGGCCAGGGCCATCGTGGAAGCTGTTCGAAAACTAGAATCAATGCCGGATATTCGGGCTCTAACCGGGTTGCTATAACTCCCGGGAACAAAATCGGAGGCCGGTGCGTTATTCGTATAGATTGAGGTGATCCATGTTCTGTACCAAGTGCGGTATCGAGCTAAGAGAGCAAGACAAGTTCTGTTCCGAATGCGGAACTTCCAGCGGGCGCGGCGCGCCGGCCACGCCGAGAGGGGATCGGCTAACCCGCTCCGTCAAGGACTACAAGATCGCGGGCGTTTGCGGCGGTTTTGCGCGCTACTTCGACGTGGACGTGACGCTGGTGCGGGTCATCTGGGTGGTGCTGACGCTGTGGCCGCTGCCCCTATTCGGCGTGATCTCGTATATCGTGTGCTGGATTGTGATGCCGAAGGAAGAGGTAACGGCACCGGCATCGCAGATGCACCCGGCGAACGGGTAGGCGGCGCGGCTCCGCCGGTTTCAGAGCAGTTCAGCCACCGACTCTATGGTGATCGCGCGCACCTGGGCTACCTCTGACAGGATGCCATGAAGAATGCCGGTCTTAAGTGACTTATGGCGCGCCACGGTGATCGTATGGACAGGGGGGCCTTGGTGCCTCAGCCTGACGTGGCTTCCCTTCTGGCGAATCACCTCGTAGCCGAGTTGCTCCAGTGCGCCGATCAAGCGATCACCGGAGACACCTCGCGGCAGCTCATGCCGCTTCGACCGGGATCAATTCGTCCTTTACGTAATGCAGTTGCACCAGGCGTGGATGCACCGGCTCGTCTTCGAAATGAAGTGACGTCGCCTCGAGAACGTTGGCGCGGAGTTCCTCCCAGTTCTCTGCTTGCGTGAAGATAGCTTGGCCCAGCGCACGGGCGAAATAGCCGCCTTCCTCAGCGTCGCGAACCTCAAAGATTAACTCCATACCCATAGAATAGCCGAGGAAGCCACGGAGCTGGCTACTTTACCGCCGCGGGCTGAGCTGGTTCCAGCAGGCGCTCGATGGCATTCAGCTTATCGTTCAGCTCGTTCAAAACGGACTGCTCGCTTTGGAGTGAAGCCGCGATCTCGCTCTCCCGCTGCCTCAATTGCTGGTCCGGTGTGCCGGCTGACGCAACAGCTCTCTTGTACTCATCTCTTGCCTGCTCCAATTGTTTGCGCTGCTGCTCGTCCGTGGTCCGGGCCAGTTCCTGCTCGATGTTACTGAACTGTTGAGCGACTTTCGCCTCCTGCGCGGATTCGCCGGCGATCTGCTTTCGGACATCATCAAGCTGCTGGGTCAAGCGAGCGACTTTTTGCTCCTGCAACTGAATACGTTGAAATGCGATCTGTGCTCGCGGTCCAAGTAAGGCGGATTTTTCCAGCGTGATTCGAAGCTGTCTCACTTCAGAGAGTAAGGCCTGAAGCGTGGTTGGATCCGATGCCGGCGGAGATTGCGCTCGCATGGACAGGGCGGCGAGAATGCAGAGGGGTAATCGGCGTAACATAGTTGCTCGTAGTCTACCGCAACTGGTTCTCCACCTCTTCCAGCCAATCCGGGCGCTTGAGCACTTCGCGCGGCTTGCTGCCATCCGGCGGGCCGATGATGCCTTCGCGCTGCATCATGTCGAGAATGCGGGCGGCGCGGCCGTAGCCCAGGCGCAAACGGCGCTGTAGCGTGGACGTCGAGGCTTTGCCCATTTCCAGCACCACGCGCACGGCGTCCGTGTATGCCGGATCGTCGGCGCCTTCAAATTCGGCCTCGCCATCCTCGGCCTCCTCGGCCGGCGGCGCCATCAGGAACGTCTGGTCGTAATCGGGCCGGGCTTGCACTTTCCAGAATTCCACTACCTTGTTGATTTCGGCTTCCGTTACGAACGCGCCGTGGACACGGATCAGCCGCGAAGATCCGGGCGGCAGGAATAGCATGTCGCCCTTGCCCAACAGGTGTTCGGCGCCCATGACGTCCAGCACGGTGCGCGAGTCGACTCGTGTGGCGACACGGAAACTGATGCGCGACGGAAAATTCGCTTTGATCAAGCCGGTGATCACGTCCACGCTGGGCCGCTGCGTGGCGAGCACCAGGTGCATTCCGACAGCGCGCGCCATTTGCGCCAAGCGCGTCACCGCCTCCTCCACATTGCCGCGTTCGACCATCATCAGGTCGGCCAACTCGTCGATGACGATCAGAATATACGGCAGCGGCGTCAGGTCTTCGGGAATGACGTCGTCGTCTTCGAACAGGCTGCGCGGCTGGCCCTGAAGCTGCCGCACCTTGCGATTGTATTGATCGATGTTGCGCACGCCCTGGCCGGCCAGCAGCTTCAAGCGCCGCTCCATTTCGAACACTGCGTTGCGCAGCGCGTTGGTGGCCTTCTTGGGATCGGTGATCACGGGCGTAAGCAGGTGCGGGACGCCTTCGTAGAGTCCCATTTCGAGGCGCTTCGGGTCCACCAAGATCATGCGCACTTCGTCCGGCGTGGCTTTGTAGAGGACGGACATGATCATGGAGTTGAGCATCACGCTCTTGCCGGCGCCGGTGGAGCCGGCGATCAACAGGTGCGGCATGGTTTCGAGCGTGGATACTTTGATGCGTCCGTTGATGTCCTTACCGAGAGATACCGTCAGGCGCGAGGTGGAATCGACGAATTCTTCGGATTCGAGAATCTGGCGCAGGCTGATCAACTCGCGCCGCGTGTTGGGAACTTCGATTCCCACGGTCGGCTTGCCGGGGATGCGTTCGATCAGAATCGACTCGGCTTGCAGACCCAGACACAGATCCTCGGTGAGGGTGGTGATGCGGCTGTACTTGATGCCCGCTTCGGGCTTGAATTCGAAAGTGGTGACAACGGGGCCGGGATTGATCTGCACCACCGAGCCATGCACGCTGAACTCCTCGAACTTGGCCTTGATGCGGCCGGCGATTTCCTTCAGTTCGATGGAATCGTAGGCGTTGCGTCCGGGAATTTCGTTGAGCAGTTCGGTGGAGGGCAGGCGGTATTCGGGATGCTCCGTGACTTCGGGAGCAATGGGCCGCCGTTGCGCGAAAAGTGTCGGAAGCGGCGCAGAGGCCTCGGCGGGAGCCGGAGCCGGCGGGGGTTCGGCCTCGAGAGGACGAATGGGAATCTCTTCCTGGTACGCGGTCCGTGGGGTCGCGGGCGGTGGTGCCGGAGCCAGAGGGTCAATCACCGGGATCTCGGCCGGATCGCGCCGGGCGCGTTTGGATTGCTTGGCAGCTTCCTTGGCTTCGCGCGCGGCCTCCTTCTCGGCTATCGCTTGAGCTTTTTTCTCGGCGTGAAGTTGAGCGCGCTCGAGGGCAAGCCGCCGCCGCATTCCACGCCAGTTGGCCCAGCGAGCGTGCGCGTTCCGGAGGAAACTGAGCGGCCCGGCGATCCATTCGGCGGCCTTGGCCATCGAAAAACTGGAAATCAGGTACACCGAAATGATCAAGCTGATCGCGGTGAGCAGCACGGCGCCGGTGAGGTTTAGCGAAGCCATCAGCGAATCGGCGAGCAGAACACCCAGAATCCCGCCGGCGGAAACCGCACCGCTCCACGGGCGCCATTCGGGACCGATCGACAGCGCGGTGCATGCGCTCAGAAGCAGCAGGATGCTGCCTAGCACCTTTACCAGCGGGGCCGGGATCTCTTCCGAGCGGGCCCACGCCCAGGCCAGTATCCAAAGCAGCACCGGGATGCCGAACGCGCCCAGGCCCAGCAACTGCAGCCAGAGGTCGGCCGTGTACGCTCCGGCGAATCCGGTGAGATTGTGAGCGCGCAGAGCGCCCGAGACCGAGTTCCAGGATGGATCTTGTGGATGGTAAGAAACAAAGCTGAGGGTGAAGAAGAGTCCGGCGGCCAGAAACACCAATGCCAGCGCTTCATTCAGCCTGTGGAAGCGAGTAGGTCCTAATATCCTCATTCCGCGTGGAAGCGGAAAAATGCAGCCAGAGCGATTACTATTATGCCAAAAACGACGCGATAGTACACGAAGGGCATCAGGCTGTTGCGGCGGAGGTAGCGGAGGAAGAGGGCAATTACGAGAGCGCCCAGGATTCCGCTGAGCGCCGTGCCCAGTAGGAAAGGCACTCGCATGTCGGGCGCGATGCCGCCGTGCTTGTGGATGTCCCAGAGGTTTTTCGCGGCTGCCGCGGCGATGGCGGGCGTGGCAAGCAGGAACGAGAAGCGCGCCGCAGTCTCGCGGGTGAGGTTGCGGAACAATCCGGTGATGATGGTGATGCCGCTGCGCGACACGCCGGGTACGATGGCGAGCGCCTGCGCGAGGCCGATCCAAAGGCCGTCGCCCCAATCGACGCGGCCCAAGGACTTGTTCCCTCCACCCCGGCGCTCGGCGATCCACATCAGAATTCCGACTCCGATCAGCATGCCGCCGATCAGGTAGGGATTGCGCCAGGTGGATTCCGCCTGTTTGTTGAACATGTATCCGAAAACGCCCACCGGAATCGACGCCGCCGCCAGCAGCCAGAGCAGGGTTCGATTCTGCTTGAGGTCCGCATCGCTGCCTGCGTTCAGCCCCAAGCCTTGGCCGACGATCTGCATCCAGTCGCGGAGGAAGTAAAGCAGGATCGCGACCAAAGTACCGGCATGCAACGCGATGTCGAACGTCAGTCCCGGATCTTTCCATCCAAACAGCCAGGGCGCCAGCGCGAGGTGCGCCGAGCTGCTGACGGGGAGGAACTCAGTGAGGGCCTGGATGAGGGCAAGGATGACGACTTGGTAGAGGGGCAAGCTGGTTCCTTAGTTCCTTGGTTCCTTCGGTCCTTGGTTCATTCGTTCGTTGGTTCGGCGAATGGGAACTGAGGCTATCGTAGCATTCCATTCTGCTCGTGTCGGAAAATGAAGAGTTAACTCTCAAGGAGACACGCATGGCGACTTTAGGTTTGATCGAGTACGCAGACGCGAGCCCGGAAGTGCGCGCGGTTTACGACGACATCATGGCGACTCGGAAGACGGACTGGATCAACAACTTTTGGAAAGCGCTGGCGCACGATCCGGTGACGCTGCGGCGAACCTGGCTGAGCATCAAGGAAATCATGGCGCCCGGCGCGTTGGATGCGCTCATCAAGGAGATGCTGTACGTCGCGGTCAGCGTTACGAATCAGTGCGGCTACTGCATCGCCTCGCACACGGCGGCGGCGCGCAAAGCGGGCATGTCGGACGCCATGTTCGACGAATTGATGGCGGTGGTGGGAATGGCGAACGAGACCAATCGCTTGGCGAGCGGCTACCAGGTGGAGATCGATGAGCGATTCTTGACGGGATCGGCGCCAAAATAAACAATGCAAGAACCTTCACGGTTACATGCAAAGATTTAGGGTACGGAATTCTACCAGGGTGCTATAATCCGAACTGGAGGCGGGCGGGCAACCCGCCTAACTAAAACCTTACCAATCAACCAGTTACGAGAGGTGTATTTCAGAGGTGTATTTCATATGATGAGCAACATCCTTACGGGCGACGTGCGCCAAACATTGGATCATTTCCGGCGCTCAGTCGACCAATTGTTCGAGAATTTTTACGGTTACCCGCTGGAGACGGGCAGACCCGCGACGATAGGCCAGGGGGCCCAGTGGACCTTCACGCCCGTGGTGGAGTCCGCATGGGACGACACGCATCTGCGCCTGCGTTGCATTCTTCCCGGTGTCCAGCAGAACGATGTGAAGGTTAGCGTTCAGAGTAACCAACTGGTCATCGAGGGTGAGCGCAAGGCGCCGGAAGGCTACGAGAAGAGCACCTTCACGCAGCTTTCCTACGGCAAGTTTTACTCCGCGGTAACGCTGCCGGCCGGGCTGGACCTGGAGAGGCTGACTTGCCGGTTGCACGATGGCGTGCTCGACATTCAGATCCCCGTGTCCGAGAAGATGAAGCCTCGGCAGATCCCGATCCAAACCGGGGAGCAACGTAAGACCATTTCTGCATAGCTCCGTTTCCCGCAAGACTCGAAGCTGTATGCTGAGGGGTGGGGTGCGCCCCACCCCTTTTCCCATGCATTGGCGGCCGACCGATCCCGAGTCCCTGGAATTACTCCGGCGGCTGAGGCACGAGGTCGCCGACCGGGGAGATCAGCGTTTGGCGTTGCTGCTGGCGGGCGTCGAGTTGTACGCGACGCTGGGCCGCGAGTTCGAACTGCTGGAGATCATGCGAACCTTCGCTCAGGACATGCACGAAGCCGTGGAAGGCACGCCGAGCGCGAAGGAATTGGAAGAATTGTTCAATCGGGAGCCGCCGGCGGAAGACTAGCTTTCCGCCACCACCGGATTGCGCAACTCGCCGATCTGCTCTACTTGTACGATCACGTCGTCGCCTGGGCGCAGGAAACGTGGCGGCTTGCGCGCGAATCCCACGCCTGCCGGCGTACCGGTGGATACGACATCGCCGGGTTCCAGGGTGACGACACTGGAAAGATACGCAACCAGCTCCGGAATCTTGAAAATCAGCTCGCGCGTGTTGGAGTGTTGCAGCACTTCGCCGTTGATGCGGATGCCGATGTCGAGCGCGTGCGGGTCCGCTATCTCATCGGCGCTCACGATGTGCGGGCCCATGGGCGCGAAGGTGTCGAAGGTTTTGCCCATCAGCCATTGCGTGGTGGCCATCTGAAAATCGCGCGCGCTGACGTCGTTGACCAGCGTGTAGCCGAAGACGTGCTCCTTCCATCGCTCGGCGGGAATATGACGGCCGCCCGTGCCGATGACGAATGCGAACTCGGCCTCGTAGTCGGGTTGCGTCGAGTTTTTCGGGAGAACGATCGGCTCGCCGGGTCCGATGACGGAGCTGGAGAATTTCGAAAAGATGGTGGGAATCTTGGGGATCTCCATCTTGGTTTCGATGGCGTGATCGCGATAGTTCAGGCCGACGCAGATCAGCTTGGGAGGCCGCGGCACGGGCGCGAGCAGCTTTACTGAATCGAGCGGCGCCGTGAATTGCGCGGGCGGGTTATGAACCCAGTTTTCGATTTTGGCGCGCGCTTCCGGGCCGCCGGCGAGGACCGCGAGCATATCCGGGAATCCAGCGGCAGCCAAGCCGACCACTCGATCGCGCGCGATGACGCCGGCCTCCGCGTGGCCGCCTGTTCCCCGAAACGTGACAAATCGCATATTAGCGGTGTGAGCCGGCTCGAATGGATGGGCGCGGGTTAAGCGGCTTTCTGAACTTTGCCGTTGCGAATGCAGGAGGTGCAGACGCGAATACGCTTGGCCGCGCCGTTCACGATGGCGTGTACGGTCTGCAGGTTCACGTTCCAGCGGCGCTTCGTCACATTGTGGGCGTGGCTGATCCGGCTGCCGAACCGGGGCCCGCGCCCGCAAACTTCACATACTTTCGCCATAACGATTGGCTCCTTGGGAAACTTCAGTCTATCAGGTTCGGCTTGGGGCGCGCAAGGCCGGAAGCGACTTCCGGCCGCATAGGCGAATCCCACCTCGACACCCTCTGTGTAACTTCGTTCTTCACGAGTCAGGAACGACCTGATCGCGGTAAACTGAACTCGTGCCCGCCCTCTTGAGGGTCCGCGGTTACCGGTTCTTCTTCTTCAGCATGGAGAACCGCGAGCCACCGCACGTACATGTGGCTCATGCGGAGCGATACGCGAAGTTTTGGCTCGATCCCGTGAACTTGGCCAACAATTTTGGGTTTCGCGGCCACGAGTTGACGGAGATTCGAAAGATCGTGGTTGAAAACAGAGATTATTTTCTGGAGAAGTGGCATGAGTACTTTAGCAGAACGCAATGAAGTCCACGCGGTGAATGCCTCGTGTACGCACGATGCGCTGGACGTCTCGCTGGCCGACGGGCGGGAGATATCTGTACCCCTGGCTTGGTTTCCTCGGCTTCTGGACGCCACACCTAAGCAAAGAGCACAGTGGGAGCTAATCGGGGGAGGAATTGGCATTCACTGGGAAGATATCGACGAAGACATCTCAATCGCTAGCTTGTTGCAACCGGAAAATTACATGCGGCTGCCGAAAGAGACCTTGCAGGTCGCTGGCCGCAGACGGCGTCGGCGCTGAGCCGTTGGCACTTGCTGCGATTCTCCGAGAGGATTTTCTCGACCCCGGCCACGCCGACGGCGCTGTGCCACCTCGGACACCGCAGTTTGACAGGGCGATGGCCCTGTCCTACGGTAGGATAGGCGAGTGGGCACCATCAACACCGTTCGCGGGCCCATCGACACCGCGCAGCTCGGCGTCACCCTGATGCACGAGCACATCTTTGTGCTTTCCACCGAGATCATGCTGAACTATCCCGGGCCGTGGGGCGATGAGGAGCGGCGCATCGCGGACGCCGTGGCGCGGCTTAATGAACTCAGCTCGCGCGGCATCAATTCTGTCGTGGATCTCACGGTCGTCGGCCTGGGCCGCTATATTCCGCGCATCCGGCGCATCGCGGAGCAAACTCCGGTCAACATCATCGTCGCCACGGGCATTTATACATACAACGATATTCCGTTCTGCTTTCATTTCCGGGGGCCCGGCACTCCGCTCGGCGGCCCGGAACTCATGATCGACATGTTCGTGCAGGATATCCGTGAGGGAATTGCGGGCACGGGCATAAAAGCGGGCATGCTCAAGTGTGCGACCGATTCGCCGGGAGTAACCAAGGGAGTCGAACGTGTTTTACGCGCCGTCGCGCAGGCGCATCGCCAGACCGGCGTGCCGATCTCGACTCATACGCACGCCCGAAGCAAGCGCGGGCTGGAGCAGCAGCGCATTTTTCGGGAGGAAGGCGTGGATCTTTCGCGCGTCGTGATCGGCCACTCGGGCGACACCACCGATATCGATTACCTCGAAGAGCTGATCGCGAGCGGCTCCTACCTCGGCATGGATCGCTTCGGCATCGATACGATACTGCCGTTTGAGGATCGCGTGAATACAGTCGCAACGCTGTGCGAGCGCGGGCACGCGGGCAGAATGGTGCTCTCGCACGATGCCGCCTGCTTCAACGACTGGCTGCCCGAGCGCGATCTGCCGGCTGTGCTTCCAAACTGGCACTACCTGCACATCCACAACGATGTGATTCCAGCGTTGAAGAAGCGCGGCGTGACGCATGAACACATTCAGGCCATGCTGGTCGACAACCCGCGGGCCATCTTCGAACGGCAGAATGCATACTAAGACAAGATGACTCGACCTTTCGATCAATCCGGCATCACGCGCGGCGCGGACAATATCGCGCGCTACGATGGGCGGCCGAACTCGCTGCTGGAAACGTTGCGCGCCACGGTGGACCGGTCGCCGAACAACGAAGCGATCGTCGAGATCGGCGGCGAGCGCATCAACTACCGCGAGCTTTGGGATCGCTCGGCGCGTGTAGCGGGAGGCTTGAAGGGCCTGGGCGTTGAGCGTGGCGATCGGGTGGCCATCCGCTTGGGGAACAGGCTGGACTGGTGCGTCGCCTTCTGGGGCACTCTGATGTCCGGCGCGATCGTCGTGCCGGTGAACACACGCTTTAGCGAGCCAGAAGTAGAGTACGTGATCACCGACTCCGGCGCTCGTTTTATCTTTATGCCTGGCCAGCCCCTGCCGGACGGCAATCCTTTCGTCGTGGAGGACATTGCGCAGCCGGATGTTGCCGCCATTTTTTACACCAGCGGCACCACAGGCTTTCCGAAAGGCGCCATGACCACGCACGAAGGCTTTTTGTCGAATGTCGAGACCTGCCAGCGCATCGTTCCGCTTCCTATGGACGGCAGCGTGCGGACTCTGGTTTCGGTGCCTCTGTTTCACGTGACGGGCTGCAACAGCCAGTTGCTTCCAAGCTGCGAAAGCGGCGGCGCGACCGTCATCATGCCCGCGTTCGACGTGCAGTCGTTCTTGAAAGCGATCAACGCCGAGCGCATCAACTCGCTCACTTCGGTTCCCGCAATCTTCTGGCTGGCAATCAACCAAGCAAACTTCAGGGACATCGATGCAAGCGGTGTTCGCTGGCTGATGTATGGCGGGGCGCCGATTGCACCGGATCTGGTGGGCCGTGTCGCGCAGGCATTTCCGAATGCGCGCGTGGGCAACGGATTCGGGCTGACCGAGACTACTTCGGTGGCCACGTTCCTGCCGCATGAGTTCGCGCACGTGAGGCCCGATTCGGTGGGCTTCGCTGCGCCCGTGGTGGACCTGGATCTGTTCGAGGCCGATTCGAGCGGAGTCGGCGAGTTGCTGGTGCGCGGGCCAAATGTCGTGAAGGGTTATTGGAACAAACCGGAAGCGACTGCGCAGACGTTCGTGAATGGCTGGCTGCACACGGGCGACCTGGCGCGCATCGATCCGGACGGCTTCGTCCAGATCGTCGATCGCAAGAAAGACATGGTGAACCGCGGCGGCGAAAACGTGTACTGCGTCGAGGTGGAAAACGCATTGTGCGCGCATCCGGCTGTTTTTGAGTGCGCGGTAATGGGAGTGCCGGACACGATGATGGGCGAAAAAGTGGGCGCAGTCGTGGTGTTCAAGCCCGGCATGCAGGCGGAACCTGGTGAGATCGGCGAGTTCCTCCAAGGCCGGCTGGCGGACTTCAAGATTCCTCAGTACATGCTGATCCGAGCCGAGCCGCTGCCGCGCAATCCGGGCGGGAAGATTCTGAAGCCGCGGTTGCGGAAGGAAGCGGTGTGGGGAAAGCCGCTGCGCTAGTTCTTTGGTTCGCTAGTTCCTTCGAACGAAGGAACCAATGAACGTTCGTACAGGCTTTGTGGTACACACCGGCTACGAACTGAAACTAACCTATCAGTGAGTACTAAGTTGCATTACTTCGCAAACACGCTGGAATGCCGTCTGGAAACGCTTGCTCCGATGGACTAAGGTTAATGAGAGACCATGCAGCGACGCTCGATACTGGCACGGGGCACCTCCATCCCGCTTTACATGTTGGGCGCTATCTTTTTGGTGCCGCTGGGGATCGGGGTGATGCTGGTGAGCACGAGCGCCAGCCGGAACGATCATGCCAACCAGGTAAGCCGCGATGTCGCCAGCATGTACGCGCAAGGCGTTGATTTCTCGAACACGGCGAACCAGAATATCGCGCTGAATGTCGCGGAAGGGCTCGGAATGGACATCGGCGGGGGCAATGGCGTCCTGATTCTGAGCAAGATCCGCGTGGTGCATGACGCCGATTGCCCGGCCAACACTCCGGCGAACTGCGCAAACAAAGGATTCGCCGTCGTGACGCAGCGCTATGTCATCGGCAACGCGCACTTGCGGCCGAGCTCGTTCGGGACACCAGCGGCGGTCGATCCGGCGACGGGCAACGTCCGCAACTGGGCCACGGATGTATCGGCGCGCGCGGAGGATTTTCCGGCTAGCTTGAAACCTGGTGAATCCACCTACGCCGCGGAGTGCTACGTGTCGTCGAAGGAATCGCGGACCGGCGTTTATTCCAGGGCGATGTTCTAGCTTCGTTCCTTAGTTCCTTCGTTCTTGGGTTCGTTTCTCGTTTTTCGTTTCTCGTTGGGCAAGACCAGAGTAGAACCAATGAACTAGGGAACTAATGAACTGGCTTAGCGAACTAGTTCGAGCGATTTTCGGAACAGAGGCTCAAACTCTGCCGGCGACCCTGCGGCTTTCGCTTTGCGCACCGCTGCCTCGGCTGCCGCTCGATTGCAGCCCAGGTTCGAGAGTGCCGAAAGCACGTCCTGCTCTATCACGCTGAGCGTCGCCGCCGGCTTTTCCACTTGACCTGCCGCCGCGGGTGCGCCGATGCCTTCCAGCTTGTCTTTCAATTCGAGTACGATCCGCTCGGCTGTCTTCTTGCCCACGCCGGGGATGCGAACGAGTTGTTCCACGGATCCGTTGCGGATGGCCGGAATAAGATCGGCCGTGGACAGACCGGAGAGGACCGTGATCGCCAGCTTGGGCCCGATGCCGCTGACCGAAATCAGTTTTTCGAAGATGGACTTCTCCTCGATGGTCAGAAAGCCGAACAGAGCGAGCGTATCTTCCCGAACGTGCGTGTGGATGCGCAGCTTGACATCCGCGCCTGCCGCTGGAAGCGCGGAAAAAGTGGAGATGGGGATCAGCACGTCATAGCCGATGCCACCGGTTTCCACGATGATCTGGTTGGGATGTTTCTCCAGAAGCTTGCCGCGGAGGAAGGCGATCATCTGGGTTCCTTGTTCAGCGGAACCTGGCGTAGCAGCTTGAACGCAGAGCCGGTCCACTCGTAGTAGTATGCGCCGCAGTTTTTCTCGTTCGGACATCCACGCACAATCATCAGGCGGCTGTCGACATGGTAGCTGAAGCCCGCCGATTCGGCGTCGAATGGACTGACGTCGACAGTAGGGCCGTCGTAAACGGCTCCGGACTGGACGTCGATCACAGCCATCGAAACGCAGGATGCGCCGCATCCCCATTCCGCGACGGCGTAGTGTCCGGCGAAGTTCGGGCCTTTCTTCGCGGCGTCGCGGATCATCGTGCGAAAAGTGCGCTGACTAGCGGTTTTTAGCTGCGGCGCGGCCGGAGCGCCCTTGAAAATCTCAGAGACTTTGAATTGCTCGAATTTCGGCAGGCCGGCGGTGGCTTGATTCGGAAGCTGCGCGATCAGAAAAAGGATGAAGAGCACATCCTATTCGTAGCGTAGGGCGCGGATCGGGTCAACTTGAGAGGCGCGGCGTGCGGGCAGATAGCAGGCCGCCAATGTAGCCAGTATCAAGGCGAGCGGCACCATCACAAGCGTCGTCGTGCTCAGAGTGCCGAGGCCGATCAAGCCGATGGTCAGCAGTCGTTGCACTCCCAAACTGGCGGCAAAACCGATTCCGACGCCGGCGATCGACAGCAGGAAGCCCTGGCGCAAGACCATTCTCAAAACGTCCGCGCGATGGGCGCCCAAGGCCATGCGGATTCCGATTTCCTGCGTGCGCCGGCTAACCGAATACGCGATCAAGCCATACAGGCCCACCAGAGCGAGCGTCAGTCCAAGCAAACCCATGGTCGTCACCAATTGCACAATCAATAGCACGATCGAAATAGCGCGCTGCCGATAAAAACTGGAAAACGTCCGCGCATTGTAGATGGGCTGATTGGAATCGAGCGAGCGTACCGCGGCACGCAGCGGGGTTGCGATCGCGGCAGGGTCGCCGGATGTTTCCACAATGAGGCTCATGCGCATCTTCGGATTTTGCGCAAACGGAAGGTACAAGAAGGGCATCGGGCCTTCGGCAATGAATATATAACGCCCTGTTTTGGCGACACCCACGACTTCGACGAGCGGACCCTTGGGACCGTTCAGGCGAATGCGCTTCCCAATGGCGTCCTGCTTGGGCCAATACTTGATTGCGAACGCTTCGTTGGCGATGGCGACACGCCGCGACTCTTGCTTGTCTGCGGCGGTGAATGCACGGCCGCGGACGATGGGGGTCTGCATGGTGTCGAAGTACTGCTCGTCGACGGAGCTGCCAAACGAAAACTCACTCTCCTGGCCTTTGGGAAAAAGGTAGCCTTCCGGTATGACGGCTTCGCCGGACTGATTCGGCGACAGGGGAATCGCAGCCGACAGCGTGGCCGAGCGCACACCGGGCAGAGCGCGGGCGCGATCGATCAGGTTGCGATAGAACTGGCGAGATTGCTCGGCGTTATAACGCACGAACGAGGTGTCGAACTCCATGGTCATGAGGTGGTCCGTGCGGAAGCCGGGGTTGAGCACGAGAGCCTTGCGAAAGCCATCCAGTAGCATGCCGGCCGCCACCAGCAGAACCACCGAAAGCGCCACCTGGCCGATTACTAGCGCATTGCGTCCGATGGTGCGGCGAGCCCCGCTGGCGCCGAGTCCTCCGGACTTGAGTGCCGGAACCAGGTCCGTGCGAAGCGCCTGCCAGGCTGGAGCGAGGCCAAACACCAATGCGCTCGCGAACGCCGCGAGCAGGCTAAACAAAACCACGCGATGATCGAGTTGCGTGGCGATGACAACGGGGATATCGGAGGGGATTTCGATCCGCTGGAGGAAGCGGATGCCGCCATACGCGAAGACCACGCCGAGGGTGCACCCTAACAGTGCCAGCATGAGGCTTTCGACAAAGAGCTGACGAATCAGACGCAGGCGGCCGATTCCGATGGCGAGCCGAATGGCGATCTCGCGCGACCGCGATGTGGCTCGCGCGAGGAAAAGATTGGCGACGTTCGCGCAGGCAATGATGAGCACCAGCCCTGCCAACGCCATGAGCATCGTGACCAAAGCGGCGTCGGGAGGATCTTGTTGGACGCGCGACTGCAGCTCGGTGCGCACCACTGCGGTCCGGTCGCGATTGGTGTCCGGATAGGCCTTCTCCAGATTCTTTGCGATGCCCGCGAGTTCGGATTGAGCCGCTTCCCGCGAGACGCCTGGTTTGAGACGGCCCTTGACCTGCCAGGAGCGGTCATCTCGCTGCTCGAGAGTGTCCTTGGCAGCGGCAGAGAGCCGTTGGCTCATGGTCGATGGAGCGTACAGCGCGGGTTGGACCCATTGGTCGATCGTCGTGAAGCCAGGAGGCAGAACGCCTACGATAGTGAAGTCGATGCCGTTCAGCCGGACAGTCCGGCCGATTGCGGAGGGATCTCGCGCGAATTGAAACTCCCAGAAATCGTGGCTCAGAATAACGGTGGCGTCGCGCCCGGACACTTTGCCTTCGTCGGGCAAAAATCCGCGGCCGAGCGCTGGTTGAATGCCCAGGACGTCGAAAAAGTTGTCACTCACCAGCGTGCCGAGACGCATCTGTGGAGTCGCGGTGGCGGAGCTGGCGAAGCCGAACGTGGAGAACTGGTATGCGACCAGGCCGGCCAAGGAGCGATTCTTGTCGCGATGATCGCGATAGTCGGGAAAGGAGACTCCGGAGAACGGCTTCGAGGGAGTATCCGTGGTGACGTTGACTACTTCGCCCGGGTCGTGGACCGGCAAAGGGCGCAGCAGAATGGCGTCCACCAGACTGAAGATCGCGCTGTTGGCTCCGATGCCCAGGGCGAGCGAGAGCGCCGCGATAGCGGTGAAGCCGGGGTTCTTGGCAAGCAGCCGGAAAGCTTGGCGTATTTCCTTAAGCAGCATCGTTAAACGTATACGAGATATGGTCGGCTGTTGTTCCTGAAAACGGTTCCTTGGTTCCTTCGTTGGCGTACCATTGTTGAACATGGCGCGCCGCCGTTTCTTCGTCGAATCCGTGCATAGCGGCCGCGCGCAGATTACCGGCCAGGACGCCCATCACCTGACTCGTGTCCTGCGAGTGGAAGCGGGCCAAAAATTTGAGATTTCGGACAATCGCAACGTTTACCTCGCCGAGGTGGAGAGCGCGCGGAAGGATCTCGTTTCTTTTGCGATCATCGAGCAGCTTCAGGCTGACGCGCCGGTTCTCCAGGTCACGCTGTATGCGGCGCTGATCAAGTTTGAGCACTTCGAATTGATGCTGGAAAAAGCCACCGAGCTGGGGGTCGAGCAGATAACACCGGTTGAGACGGAGCGCAGCGAAAAAGGGCTGGCGCTGGCAGCCACGAAGCGGCTTACGCGCTGGAAGCGGATCGCGCGTGAGGCGAGCGAACAATCCAGGCGCGTCCGTCTGCCCGAGATCGCCTCTCCGGTGTCTCTCGCCGACGCATTGCGGTGCAACGCGAAGTATCGGTACGCGCTGGATGAATCGGAAACGCAGCCGATCCTCTCTGCAATTCCCGCCAAGCGGCTTCCCGAGGATCGTGTGGCGCTGTTGGCCGGGCCCCAAGGCGGCTGGACGGACCGCGAGCGCGCCATGATCGCGGCCGCGCATTGGACGGCAGTCTCGCTAGGGCCGAACATTCTCCGCGCGGAAACAGCGGCAATAGCCGCGCTCTCCGTTCTGAATGCCGCGTGGCTTCTGCATTCTGAATTCTTGAATTCTTGAATTCTTGTATTCTTGTTTCTTATGACCCGTCGAAACTTCATCGCATCTTCCACTGTCACCGCGCTCAGCTACTCCCGCGTTCAAGGCGCGAACGAACGCTTGCGCATTGGCGTCATCGGCTGCGGCTCGCAAGCCACGGGACACATGCGCACCTTAGTGAAGATGCGCGAATCCGACAACTGCGACGTGCTGGCCGTATCCGACGTTTACGACAAGCGCGCCGAACAGGCGGCGAAACTCACCGGAGCGAAGATCGTCAAGGACTATCGCCGCGTCCTCGACGATAAGGATATCGACTACGTACTCATCGCTACGCCCGAGCACTGGCACTACCAAATGATTGTCGACGCGGCCGGCGCCAGCAAGCATATCTATTGTGAAAAGCCGATGACGCAGACCGTCCCGCAGTCGAAGAAAGTGGTGGAAAAGGTAAAACAGAGCGGAGTCAAGATGCAAGTCGGCGTGCAAGGCATGTCGGACGACTCCTACGAGACCGCGCTCAAATACGTTCAGCAGGGCGCGTTGGGGAAAGTGGTGCTGGCGCAGATCGACTATTCGCGCAACTACAAGAGCGACTTCTGGCGCAACCCGCCCGACGACGACGCCAAGCCCGGCGTGAATCTCGATTGGAAGGCTTGGCTGGGTCCGGCGCCAAAGCGGCCTTTCGATCCCGATCGTTATTTCAGTTGGCGGCGCTATTGGGATTATTCGAGCGGCATCGCGAGCGATCTGTTTATTCATCGCGTGACGCGCATCATCAAGGCCCTGGATCTCAAGTTTCCCGCATTCGGCTCCGGCGCGGGCGGCAAATTCGAGTTCAGCAGCAGCCCCGCGGAAATCCCCGACACGCTGAATATTTTGCTGGACTATCCTGGCGGGCCAACTGTCCAGCTTATCTCCTCGATGGCGAATAGTACGCCAGTGGATCACCTGCTGCGCGGCCATAAGGCGACGTTGCAATTCACTTCCACGGGGTTCACGATCCGCCCGCAGCCCGGAGAACCAGATGCGAAGGAGATCGTGCATCGGAAGACAGGCGGCGAGGTGCTCGATCTGCATCACCGCAATCTGATGAGCGCGATCCGCAAGAACGAACAGTTAAAGTGCGACCCGATGCTGGGCTACTACGGCGTGGTGGCCTGTGAGATGGGAGTGCTGAGCTACCGCAAGCGCAAATACATGAAGTGGGACACGGCGAAAGAGCGCATTGTTAATGCTTAGATCGGCACGATCGCGGCACTCACCGGTTTCGATCCCACGGGAATCAGCATGAACAGCGGACCTTTCTTCCAGCGGCGCTGTTCGTTCACCGCGCGCGTCACGTTGGGGATCCGGATCACGGCCATGTCACCCGACGCCAGCGCGTATTGATCGTCCGGTGTAATCGCGATGAAAGCCGGTTCGGTGCCGACCGGGGTCACCGCGACCACTCTCCGGGTTTCGATGTCCAGAATGCTCACGTCACCCGACTTCGGATTCGCGACGAACAGATAACCGGGAGCGGCCGATGCAGCCATAGCTCCGGGATTGTGGCCGGCCAGCACTGTCTCGCCGATTTGTGGCGTGTAGCTCGGATAGACCACAACCACCGCGTCCATCCCCTCGCCGGTGACAAACAACTGGCCTCCGTCGGCGTTGAAGCACAGATGGTCCGGCCGAACAGCCAGCGGAAGATTGACGATCAGCTTGCGAGTTGGTGCATGGTAGATCGACAGCATCCGATCGCCTAGGTTGGCGGCGATCAACTGCTGCGAATATTGGAACCGGACCAATCCGATTTCGCCCGGCGCCTGGAGCGTCGGATACGCCTTGCGGCCGGGGAGGTCGATGAAGTCGATCGCACGTGCGGCGCCGTAGCTGATGGCGAGCAAGGCTCCGTCTTGCGAGATGTCGAAGTCCACGGGGTCGGCCAGCAACGCAAGCTGCCAATCCACTCGCATCGGATCGAAGGCCATGGCGATCAGCCGCCGGGGTTCCCGGCACAGAACATACAACTCGCTGCCGTCTGGCGCGAGCCGCATGGTGATGGCGGAGCCGGCCACCTGGAGCTTGCGCGCAAACGACAGGTTATCGGTGCGAATTTCGTGTATCGAACCGTTTTGCGGCGTGAGAGCGTAGACCCGCGCGTGGTTCGGCCTGGCGACCACGGCTGTCGGCGCACCGTCCACACGGATGTGGCGGGCCACGGCGAAAACCTCCAGATCCACGGCGGCGATGGCTCCGCCTTCCTGGTTGGCGATGAAGGCGTAGCCGGCGAAGCCTTTGGCCTTGGGCCGGGTGCAGGCAGCCAGAGCGCCGAGGGAACCGAACAGGATTGTACGGCGGCGGAGCACGCGATTCGATTCTCCCATAGCTCACTCTTGAGAGCGCATCGCGTGAAGTAGCTCCACGTCGTTCATCACGAGGATTCGCCGGCGGGCACAGAATGCTAATACGCTGGGCTCATAGAAGTGGCGATCGACCGTGCAGATAATATCCGCCTGGCCGGCAACCGCTGTATAAACGACTGGATCGTCGTCTGGGTCCTTCAGAACCACCGGCGGTCCTTCCGCGGGCGTCACAACGTCGGCGAGAGATTCGAGATATCGAAGGTGCTCGGCGATTTCTTCTTCGCTCAGCCTATAGAGCGCTTGCAAACGAGGATACATGAGCGCTCGGTTGACCTCGTTTAAGAGAAACGGCGATAGGACCAGGCGCGCACCCGTCTGTTGAACGATATGAAAAAATTCCTTGGCTGGCCCTGTTGCTTTGGCGTTCGCACGGACAAGGATGCCCGTGTCGGGCGTTATTCTCATCCGTGGTGGTGCCGGACGTAATCAACAGCTTCGTCAATAGCGGCGTCGACTTCCTCTTCTGGGACCCCTTCGACTCGCCGAGCGGTTCTTTCAATTCGATCGAAGAGATTGCGGAAGGTCTCCTCGCGAGCATCACCCGTCACGGCTTCTTTCAAAATCTGGCCCTTGGAGGTCCGTACGGACACCATTTCATCTGCGTCGAGACTGCGGCCAAGCAGACTTTCAAGGGCCCGCCTCTGGTCGGGCGAGAGATCGCACGCTTTATGCAGTGAACTGACGCTGGCCATTTGGACCGATCTTTCTACTATCGATGATACCAACGTGATCCCACACTCGCCCTAAGCCCAGTCACGGCCTGAATGCGGCTGCGGAGAAGTCTGCGTCGAAACATCAGCCAAATTGATGCCAGGCGCTTGCATATGCTACGCTTTGGGTGGACTGTCCGAGCGCTTCCGCCACGCGCGTTTGAAGCCCTGAATGCAGTGTGATAAGCCCTTTCGAAGAGTGAAGAAGTCCTAAGAGTCCCTTGAATGAACATCCGGTCGCTGTTTAGCTTGTTCTCGTCGGATCTCGCGATCGATCTCGGCACTGCGAACACGCTGGTCTACGCGAAGGGCAAGGGCATCGTGGTGAACGAACCGTCCATCGTGGCCATCAACAAGAACAATGGCGAAGTGGAGGCGGTCGGCAAAGAAGCCAAGGAGATGCTGGGCCGCACGCCCGGCAATATCGTGGCCATCCGTCCCATGAAGGACGGCGTCATCGCGGATTTCAAAGTCACCGAGCGCATGCTCAACTACTTCATCCAGAAGGCGCACGGGCGCAAGATACTGGTGCACCCGCGCATCGTGATCGGAGTGCCCAGCGAAATCACGCAGGTGGAAAAACGCGCGGTCATCGATTCGGCATACCGCGCCAAGGCGAGCGAAGTACATTTGGTGGAACAGGCCATGGTGGCCGCCATCGGCGCAGGCTTACCTGTCACCGAGCCATCCGGCAACATGGTGGTGGATATTGGCGGCGGCACCACCGACGTGGCCGTGATCTCGCTCTCCGGCATCGTCTATTCACGGTCCGTTCGCGTGGCCGGGAACGAGATGGACAACGCCATCATGCAGTACCTGAAGCGCAAGTACAACCTGCTGATCGGGGAGCGCACGGCCGAGGCCATCAAGATTCAAGTCGGATCGGCCTTTCCTCTGGACAAGCCTCTGACGATGGAGATAAAGGGCCGAAACTTGATCGAGGGAGTGCCCAAGACTCTTACGATTGACGATAGCGAGATTCGCGAGTCATTGGGCGAGTGCGTCGCCACCATCATGAATGCCATCCGCGTGGCGCTGGAACGGACGCCTCCCGAATTGAGCGCGGATATTAGCGACCGCGGCATCGTTTTGACGGGAGGCGGCGCATTGTTAAAGAATCTTGATAGGCGGATACGGGAAGAGACCGGACTGCCGGTATCGATCGCCGAGGATCCGTTGGCGAGCGTGGTCCTTGGCACCGGCAAGATGCTGACGGATTTCAAGCTGCTCCGAAGAGTCGCCATCGAATAGGTCGTCCAATGGGTATGCAAGGTTCCAAGAATTCAAGAATTCAAGAATTCGAGGAATTCAAGGAATTCCAGGAGTGGGGGCTCGTTGTGAGAGAGTAACGCGATGGATTTCTTCCTCAGCCGCTACCGCAACCTCACGGTCCTGCTGATCGTGATCCTGGCGCAGTTGTTGCTCATCGCCTACCAGGTCAAGAGCAACCGGGACGTCCCTATGATCCGGGTCTGGGCGGTCACCACTGTAACTCCGGTGGAGTCCACGCTGGAGTTCGTCCGGCACTATACTTGGGGCTTCGTGGAGGACTACTTCGTCCTGCTGAATGTGCGCGGCCAGAATGAAAAGCTCAAACATGAAAACGGCCAACTGAAGCTCGAGAATCATTACCTGAAATCGGAGCTTTCCACAGCCGATCGGGTGCGCGCGCTAAGCGTCTTTCAAACGCACACGCAGTCCAAGACACTTGCCGCCCGTGTGATCGGAAATGGTACTGGCGCAAACTCGAAGGTAGTCTTCGTGGATCGAGGCTCCGCCAGCGGAGTCGAAAGCGGAATGGCAGTCGTAACGCCGGACGGGATTGTCGGCAAAGTGGTGGATGCTTATCCCACCGCCTCCCTGGTGATGCTGATTACCGACGGCAATTTCGCAGCCGGCGTCATCACGCAAAGAAACCGGGTGCGCGGCACGCTGAAGGGCGTCGGCCACAGCCAAGTCCAGGTGGAGTACGTGCAAAACGAGGAGAAAGTGGATGTGGGCGAGTGGCTCTTTACTTCGGGCGACGACCGGATTTTTCCCAAGGGCTTTCCCGTCGGCCAAGTCAGCGTGGCGCGTCCGGGGAAGACATTCAAGGAAATCTATGTTGCGCCTAGTGGGCTGCAAGGTGGTCTGGAGGAAGTTTTGATTGTCCTCCAAGGCGTCCACCAGCAGATTCCCGAGGGTGAAGTTGCTTCGCAGGGCTACAACATTCTTCCCGCGCCTCCGGAGAGCACCGCCGAAGCGCCGCAAGCCACCGGACAGCCATCCGTGTTGGTGACTGACGCCGACCGGCTGCGCGATCAGTACAAGCAAGCCGGGGACTCGCAACATCACACCTTCGGCGAAGGAACACCGGGATCGACGCCGCCGGACTTTACGAAAATCCCTGGCGTGCGGGCCACGGCTCCGTCGCAAAACCCCGCAGCCGTTGCCGCCAAGCCGGGCGCTGCGGACGCCACTGCTGCTCCGGGCAGCGCGCCGGCAACCGCGACTCAAAAGCCCGCTACCCCGGGCACGGCGGCCGCCAATAGCGCTGCGCCTCCCGCGAAGAGACCTGCTCCAAACACGCAGCCGGCAGAAGCCGCGGCACCGCCCGCGAGACCGCGACCCACCGCGCCAATCCTGGTTACCGATCCAACCGATGCCGATCCTGGCGGAGACGTAATCCCGCCAGCGCCGAAGTCCGAGAAGCCGCCGAGTAACGCCAAACCGCCCGCCAATCCGCCGAAATCTACAGCGCCGCGTCCTCCCACTCCGGGAAATCCATGACCGAGTACAGCGAGCGCTTGCTTGACCGCTCGCGTCGCAAGGGTGCGTCCGAGCGCTTCCGCGTTGTATGGCTGTTAATGGTCCCGCTCGTCGCCATTCTGTTCCAGGTCTACGTTCCGCGCTACATCCATTTTTTGACTTACCTGGAACTGCCGCTGCTGGTCACGGTTCATTTCGCCCTGGGCCGGCGTGGGCCAATCGCAGCGGTTTTTTACGGCATGGCCATCGGCCTGGTGCAGGATTCGCTGTCCAACCAGCCCATCGGCATATTCGGAATCGTGAAGACTCTGGTAGGCTACTTCGCGGCATCGGTCAGCCTGCGGTTCGACGTCGAAAACCCGATCATAACGTTCATCCTCAGCTTTTTCTTCTACTGCTTTCATGAGTTCTTCCGCTGGGTTCTGGCACGAGCCTTGCTGGGACAGGCGATGATCTTCGACGCACAGCAGACTCTCGTCTTTGGGCTACTTAATGCGGCGGTAGCTCTGCCGCTCTTTCGCATTTTGGATAAACTAAAGGTAGTGGCATAGCGCGAAGCACTGAAGCGCGCGTATGCAGCATGAAGTAAGCGGCTGGAACCACCCTTGAACCTTCGTAGCGATCGCGTCGACGAACACGTTTCCCCGGACAGAATACTGCGCGACGACACCAAGTTTGCATCCGGCAAGATCGCGTTTTTCCAGTACGTGATGGTGGGCGTCTTCCTGTTCCTGCTGACGGGCTTCTGGGACCTGCAAATCCGGAATCCGGAGCTATACCAGGAACGCGCCCTGCAGAACAGCATAAAGTCCATTCCCGTGCTTGCGCCGCGCGGAAAGATCCTGGACCGCGACGGCCGCATAATCGTGGACAACCATTCATCCTTCAGCCTGTTTCTATCGCGGGAGAATCTGAAGATGGAGCACCTGAAGCCGATTGCCGAAGGTCTGAACATCGAGTATGACAGTCTGGTGGACCGCGTGAAAAAGTTCCAGGCGCGCGGCGCGCCGCAATACGAACCGATCGCCATCAAGGAAGAGCTGACACCCGCGGAGCTGGCCTTTGTCGAGTCTCACAAGGATCCGGACACCTTTCCCGAGTTGGAGGTGATTCACGTGCAGCGCCGCCTGTATCCCAAGGACGGCTTGGCGGCGCACGTGATCGGATATGTGGGGGAAGTGAGCGAGCCCGAATTGAACAGTCCCGAATTCGCCCGCTTCCACCAGGGCGACCTAATCGGCAAGGACGGCATCGAGCGTCAATACAACGATATTCTCATGGGCGTCAACGGCCAACGCCGCGTGGAAGTGGACAGTTTCGGTAACGAGCGGCGAGTGCTGGAGGATGACAAGGAAGCGATTTCAGGCAAGAACCTGCAACTTACGCTGGATCTCGATTTGCAGGCAGTGGCCGAGTTGGCTCTGGAGAACCGCCGCGGCGCAGTAGTCGCGCTGGACCCGCGCACCGGCGAGGTGCTGGCCATGGCCAGCCGCCCGGCGTTCGATCCTAATCTGTTCGCCGGCCGCATCCGGACCAGGGATTGGCGATTCCTGGTTGATAACCCCGACCATCCACTGATGAATCGCGCGGTGCAGGCCCAGCAGGCGCCCGGCTCGACTTTCAAGCCGATCATGGCGCTGGCCGGACTCGAGACCGGTGTGATCACGGACAGCTTCCACATCACTTGCGGCGGTGGCGCGACATTCTATGGCCACTATCATAAGTACCACTCAGTGCATGGATACGTGGAGCTGCACAAAGGCATCGTGCAGTCCTGCGATGTGTTCTTCTATAACGTGGGAAATCTCCTGGGAATCGACCGCATTGCCCAATACGCAGAGATGGCCGGCCTCGGCCGCAAGACCGGGATCGATCTTCCGCACGAAGCGGACGGCCTGGTGCCATCTACTCGCTGGAAGATTCGCAACTTCCGTGAAAAATGGTATGCCGGTGAGACGATTTCGGTGGCGATCGGCCAGGGTGCGCTGACTGTTACACCGCTGCAGTTAGCAGCCGCCGCCGGCGGAATCGCGATGGGCGGGAAATGGTCGACGCCTCACTTGGTGAAAGATGCCGCTCATGTGCCTCCACCGCGCGTAGGCAACGTGAAGCAAGAGAATATTCAAAAGGTAATTTACGGGATGTACGGCGTCGTCAACGAAGGCGGCACAGGCGGGAGGGCGGCGATCCCCGGCCTCAAGGTATGCGGCAAGACCGGGACCGCGCAGTTGGCTTCCAATGCGGTGCTCAAAGGAACCAAGCTCGGACAGACACTCAAAGACAACGCCTGGTTTGTCGGGTTTGCTCCCATGGAGGATCCGGAGATTGTAGTCGCGACGCTGTTCGAGGGCGGCATGCACGGCCAGTTTGCCGCTCCCATCGTTCGCGACGTGCTGAAGGCCTATTTCGACAAGAAAGTGAGGCTGGGCCAGCCTCGGCCGTATTACGCGTACAATCCGCCGCGTCTGCTGCAATCTCCCAACGCAGCAGCGCCAGCGCCAGCGAATCCATAGACATGCCGGCTTATCGCTCAATTCGGGATTTCGACTGGCTGATGCTGGTCCTCGCCAGCGCCATTTGCGGGCTAGGCGTGCTACAGATTTTCAGCGCAACGCACGATACACCATGGACGGACGTCTGGTGGAAGCAGGTGGTCTGGATTCTGGGCGGGTTTGTCGTGATGTGGTTCGCCACGGTCATCGATTACCACACGTTGCTGGGACAGGTTCCGGTCTTATACGGAGTGTCGATCGCCACATTGATTGCGACCGACGCCATCGGCATGACGGCGTTTCACTCCAAGCGCTGGATCGGCACGCAATCGCTGCATCTTCAGGTATCCGAATTCGTTAAACTGGTAATTGTGTTGTTGGTGGCTCGGTACATGACCGAGCTGAAAACGGAGCAGCTGGAATGGCCGGACTTGTTGAAGCTGTCAGGCCTGATCGGGCTACCCATCGCGCTGGTATTTCTCCAGCCGGATCTGGGCACAGCGTTGACCTACCTTCCGATCCTGATCGCCGGAATTTTTCTCGGCGGTCTGCGATGGCAGTACGCGGTGGCCATCCTGGTCGTGGTAGCGTTGGTGGCTCCGTTCGGATACATTTTCGTTTTGAAGGACTATCAGAAAGAGAGGTTGGCGACGTTGCGGGATGCCAATCAGGATCCGAAGGGATCGGGCTACCAGGTGATCCAGTCCAAGATCGCGGTCGGTTCGGGCGCTCTGTGGGGGAAAGGCGTAACCAAGGGCACGCAAACCCAGGGACGCTTTTTGCCGGTGGCGTACAAGGATTTCATCCTGTCGGCCTTCGCCGAAGAGCACGGGTTCGTGGGCATCGTAGTCGTATTGGGTTTGTATTTCTTGTTGCTGATGCAGATCGTGCAGAATGCGCAGACGGCTCCCGACCGGGCCGGAATGTATATCTGCATGGGCATCGCGAGTGTGTTGTTGTTTCACGTTCTGGTGAACGCCGGGATGGTGGTGGGACGGATGCCCGTGACGGGCATTCCGCTGCCGCTGATGAGTTACGGCGGTTCGAATATTTTGGCGATGTTTTTGATGCTGGGGCTGGTGAATAATGTGCGGCTCCGGCGATTCGTAAATTGAAACGGTCGAGAGACGACCGGTTTTCAAGCAGATTGAGGTATCGAGTAGAACAGGCTGCTGCGCCGTGGAAGCGCGCGGCTGGACAGTTGTATGGAGCGCCTTGAGAGGCGTAAGAGATTGGGATCTCCGCCTCGATGGGCCAAAAGATTTTTGTCCGGTAAGCCGGGAAAACGGTCCGGTGGATCACCCGGCGAATGCCTGGTTTCGACTCGCCCTCCTTTCGCTTGACCTCCGTTTCTCGCCATGACAGCAGGGAGTATTCATGAGCAAGGAATTGGTGATTTCGGCGAATCGCCACGAAACCAAGGTGGCGATTCTCGAGGACGACCAACTGGTCGAGGTGTTTTTCCAGCGCGCCAACGAGTATTCACTCGCCGGGAGCATTCACAAAGGACGCGTGACGCGCGTGTTGCCGGGCATGCAGTCGGCCTTTGTCGACTTGGGCCTGGAGCGCGACACGTTCCTGTACGTGACGGATTTTTTTGAAGACAGCGACGAGTTCGAGCGCGTACAGGTTAATCGCGAGGAACCGCGGCGCGACCGCGAGAGCCGCTCCGCTGAAGAACCGCGCGCCTTGGAGGAACCGGCCGCGGGCGCCGAACCGCAAGCGGAGAGCCCGGCTGCCGCTGGCGAAGCAGCGCCCCCGCCGCCTGCCGTCACGACACCCGAGCGCCGCGATGATGGCGATGGCCGGGACCGGCAGGGCCGCCGTTCGCGCCGCCGCCGTAACCGCGGGCACGGATTCCCGGAGTCCAAGTATGCTTCCGCCGAGTCGCGTTATGTCCCGGCATCTCGTGCTCCGAGACCCGTGGAGCCTACGCATCCACCGGAACCGGCGACTAGCGGCGATTTTTCCCTGCTACCCGGCGAATCGCTTGCCAAGTACAGCCGCGCGAATATCCAGCCGCTGGATGAAGCGGAAGAAGAGGAGATCCGAAGCTTGCAGGAGTCGAGCGAGGCGCCCGCGCCTGAAGTTGCCGCGGAGGCTGTCGCTGAAATCGAGGAGGCGCCGGTAGTGGAAGCTGAGGCCGGGCCGGAGCCCGACGCGTCTGCGGTGGCAGCGGCTCCCGCCGCTGAGCCCGAGCCTGCTTCCGAAGAGAGCGCAGCATCGCCAGAAGCAATGCAGGCAGAACCGCCTCCCGAACCCGCCGCCCACGCAGATGGCGCGCCAGCGGCGGAAATCGAACCTAGCGCCGCCGGGGACGAAACGCCGGCCGCCGAAGAATCACAGCCCGGAGCGTCCCGGCCGGAGCTTACCGCCCAGGTTCGCGAGCAGGGCGGGCGCTACATGCACCGGCTGCCGCGGCGTATGCGCCGCAAGATGCGCGGCGGAAGATCGGCGGAATCGAGAGTCGAGCCGGAACGGCGCGGTGAAACAGCGGCGCCGACGGCGGCAGGCGAAGCATCCGTCGCCAGGACGGAGCAGCCGCGCACCGTCAGCCGCCCGGACAAAGCCCCCGCGGCTTCCATTACCGAATTGTTGAAAGAGGGCCAGGAGATCATCGTCCAGATCGCCAAAGAACCGCTGGGCCAGAAAGGCGCGCGGATCACGTCGCACATCGCGATGCCCGGAAGATACGTCGTCTACATGCCCACGCTGGAACACACGGGCGTGTCGCGCAAAATCGCCAGCGACGAAGAACGCCAGCGCCTGAAACGCATTCTGCAAGTCCATCACGCCGGAATTCCGGGCGGCTTTATCGTGCGGACCGCGGGCGAAGGCAAGAGCGAAGACGAACTCGCCGCCGACATGAATTTTCTCTTCAACCTCTGGCTCGATATCCGGCAGAAGGCGGAAAAGCATCCCGCCCCCTTGCTCTTGCACCACGATCTGGACATCGTGCAACGCATCCTGCGCGATCAGTTCACCGAGCAGTTCAAGGCCATCTGGGTAGACAACGAAGAACTGTACGAGAGTGTGCTGAACTTCGTGCAGCGCTTTCAGCCCATCCTGGTGAGCCGCGTGAAACTCTACACGCGGCCGGCTCCGATCTTCGATGCGTTCAACATCACGGCGGAGCTCGAGAAGGCTCTGCGGCCGAAGGTCTGGCTCAAATCGGGCGGCTACATCGTCATCAATCAAACGGAAGCGCTGGTGGCGATCGACGTCAACACAGGCAAGTTCGTGGGCCGGTCCAACCGGCTCGAAGATACGATTGTGCGGACCAACACCGACGCGGTGAAAGAGATCGTGCGCCAGATCCGCCTGCGCGACCTGGGCGGCATCATCGTGGTGGACTTTATCGATATGGACGAGCGCAAGAACCGCCAGAAGGTGATGCAGGCGCTGGAAGACGCCATGCGCGCCGATCGCGCTCCCTACAAAATTCTTCAGTTCAACGATTTCGGCCTGGTCGCGATCACCCGCAAGCGGGTAAAACAAAGCCTGGAACGCGCGCTGTGCATGCCTTGCCCGCACTGCGAAGGCGCCGGCTACGTGAAGAGCGTGCAGACCATCGTCAGCGAGATCCTTCAGGAGGCGCACAAGATCGCCTTCGACCTGGAAGGAAAGGATGTCATCTTACGGGTACATCCGGACGTTGCGAAAGTGTTGAAGTCGAATCAGAATAAATACCTGGAGGAATTGGAACAGATCCTGCGGCGGCCGGTACTGGTGAAAGCCGACCCGTTGCTGCATCATGAGAAGTTCGATTTGGCTTGAAAGCAGGTTGTAGGTTGTGGGTTGTGGGATGTAGGAAAGACTTTCCCACAACCCACGACCTACAACCCAAAACCTATGATTGGGAGGCAATATGGCTAATTACGCACATCCGGAAGTTTTGGTGAATACGGATTGGGTGGCAAAGCATGCCATCGATCCAAACGTCCGCGTTGTAGAAGTGGACGTCGACACGAAGGCATACGATGAAGGTCATCCGCCCGGAGCGATTGCCTGGGCTTGGAACACGCAGTTGTGCGACACGGTGGTTCGCGACATTCTGCCGAAGGCTCAGTTTGAAGCCTTGATGACCCAATCGGGAATCGGCAACGACACAACCGTTGTGGTTTACGGCGATAACAACAATTGGTTCGCGGCCTGGGCGTTTTGGCAGATGAAGATCTACGGCCACAAGGACGTCCGCATCATGGATGGCGGGCGGAAGAAATGGCTGGCGGAAGGCCGCGATCTGGATACGGCGCCCGCGAAGGCCGTGCCCAGCGCGCGTCCGTATCAGGCCAGCGGACCGGATAATTCCATCCGCGCGTTTTTGCCGCAAGTGCAGCAGGCGCAGAAGTCCGGCGGCGCGATCCTGATCGACGTGCGCAGCCCGCAGGAATTCACGGGCGAGATCCTGGCGCCTCCAGGATTGCCGGAAACCTGCCAGCGCGGCGGCCATATTCCCGGAGCGCACAGCGTGCCGTGGGGCAAGGCGTGCAACGACGACGGAAGCTTCAAGCCGCTCGAAGACTTGCAGAAGCTGTATGGCGCCGAGGGTGTCACGGCGTCTACGCCCGTAGTGGCCTATTGCCGCATCGGCGAGCGCTCCAGCCATACCTGGTTCGTGCTGAAATATCTCCTGGGCGTCGGCAGTGTCACGAACTATGACGGCTCCTGGACCGAGTGGGGCAACCTGGTGGGCGCGCCGGTGGAAAAGGGCGCCGTGAAATCCGCGGGTCAAGCGTGAAACCGGAGAACTACAGCGAGCGGCGCGTTGAGATCGACGGCTGGCAGGTGAATCTCACTACCTATCAGCTCGGCGAGAAATGGCACTGCAGGGCCGACAACGTGTCGCCCGGCGCGGGACTGACGCGCATCGTCGCCGATACGCGCGAGGACGCCGAAGAGCGCGCCCTCGCGCGAGCGAAAGAGCTTCTCTCGCGCACCCGGCGGCACGAAGTGTAGGTGTTAGACTGAAGTGGTGGCACAGGCTTCCGCCTGTGTCGCGCCCAACTGTTCCTTTTCACCCCGGAGAGATGGCCGAGTGGTTGAAGGCGCACGCTTGGAAAGCGTGTATAGGGGAAACTCTATCGAGGGTTCGAATCCCTCTCTCTCCGCCAGAATTTTCCTGTCTTTTTTGCGGCTAGACTTCGCACCGCCATCAAAGACAGTTCCAGTGAATGTGGCGATTGCGTTCGACAACTTCAAGGTAAACTTCGGCACCATCTCCTGTCCGCCATAATCACCGGCTCGAGACTCAAAGCGCGTTCAATATTGGTCGCTTGCGGCACCGCAGAGTGCTCATCCTCTTCATATCCCGAAGAGATAACGAAAACAATCCCCTAGCGGTCGCGAACGCCGCTCACTTCCCACACTTCTTCGGCGGCGCTGGCGTGCGCGGATTGATTTTTGGCACCCGATCTGGAATGCGGCGCACCGGCTTCCACGGTCGGATGACCTGGGGATGACGCGGTCTGTCCATAGCGTTCTTGCGATCAGTCCTTCCCGCCTGTCAGCCTCCCGACAGGCGGAGTGCCCCTCGTTAACGGATCAATATTGCGGCCCTACGCGATCTACTGCTTATCCCAAACCATACTGGCGGTGTATGGCTTCCCCTCCGCGTTCGTGCCCTTTAAGGTGTTGGTCATCGTTTTGCCATCCTTCGAGATAACACTCCGACCTGAGATGCTGTACTTGCCATCCTTTTTTTTCTGCGTGAACGTGAAGGAATTTGCATTCACCTGTTTGATGGCGATGCTGTCATAGGGGGCCCCAGTCGCGGGATAGTCCTTGCCATCGTACTTTGCGGTAAAGCTCGCATTGATCGCAGTGCCGTCCGCTTGCTCTCCGGTTGTGTTCGCTTTCACGCCACCGTCCGCAGCTTCCCGCGTGGTGGTGAGATTCTTGACCGGAGCAGAGGGGCTGAACTTCGATTTTTCCATGTTCAGTTTCCATGTCCCGAGCGAATTGTCAGCCGCAAAGGCTCCGATGGCGGTAATCGCCACGCCGACCATGAGTTGTGTCATAACGTTTCGCATTCGTGTTTCCTTTCAACCGGAATAACGGCTCCGGTAGCCGACAGTATACCCCTAGCGCGGAAGTACATCGGGGCCAAGAGAATCGGGGGTGCGACCAGGATAACAATCGCATCGGTCGCCTGGTTGTCGGCGGTGAGTAACGCCGCTACGATCAACCACCGAATTCACTGAAGCCGCAGGGACCACACTCTGGAACTGGTTGCACCAACCTTGTCGTCCTTGTGGATCGTTTCGATGTATCCATTCTCCGTAGAGATTTCCACTTCAGTGTAGAGACCGTTACCCTGCTCGAGAACCCGTTCAGCCGCCTCATGCGCTTGGACAAGACTACGGTGCTCCAATTTCGTCCATTCGCGCCTTCCATCATTTCGGAGGAAACGGAGCCTAATGACTACTTCGTTCTCCATGAGAATCCTCCCTGCTGGTTAGACGTCTACCGCCCTAGGGAATTTCCCAGGATTCTATAGTACTAGCGCTGAGCGACTAGCGAGCGATGTAACCGTGACGCTCTTGGCGCGAGCCCTCAAAGCTCCATTCGGTATCGTCTTGTGCTACCGTAATCGCCGGAGGTGATCTATGCTCTATCTGCACGTTGCCCGTTGCATTGCTGCGAGTCTTTTGTGCTTCGCTGCCGCCGTGGCAGCCGACAAACCCAACCTCGCCGGTACCTGGAAGATGAACCCGGCCAAGAGCGATCTCGGCTCGAACGCAATCAACGGCCGGGTGGACACCATCGAGCACAAGGAGCCGCAACTGAAAATCACCACCACGCAGGACGATGAGAACGGTAAGAACACCGTCGTGCGGGAATACGTCACCGATGGCCGCCAGATGACCCATACCATCCTCGGTGGCGAACGGAAAAGTTCCGCGCGATGGGATGGCAACGTCCTCGTCATCGAAACCAAGGTGACGAACGGCGGCTACACGATCCGCGACCGATGGACACTTGCGGACGATCATAAGAGCATCCGCATTGACCGCGAATTCTCGAACGACCAGGGCCGCACCGCCCGGCACGTCGTGCTCGAAAAACAGTAGCGACCGTCTAGTAATCGTTGATCTGCCGGAATGTTTCCAGCGTCCATTCGTCGGCAGAAGTGTTGCGCCTGAGGATATAGAGATTGCCGTCATCCGCGCGCACTTTGAAGAACGTATCGTCCGGCCCGTACCATTGGTCGAGTACTTCTTCGACGAGGTAATCGCGATCATCGAGGTGAAACCGCACCGGCCGCTCGTCCGCCTTCCGGCCGGCATAGCACTCCACGCGCAGTTTCATCCGCTTCCATTATCATTGTGCGAGCGGCCGCTCGACGCCTTACGGGAATCAGCTATGGACGAACTATTGAAGCGGGGAATCCGCCTCTTCAACAATCGTAAATTTTTCCAGTGCCACGAAGTACTGGAAGAGGTCTGGACAACGGAGGTTGGGCCGCGCCGGCTCTTTCTGCAAGCCCTCATTCACCTGGCCGTGGGTTTCTATCATTGCGAGCGCGGCAATCCGGCGGGTGCACGCAGCCAGCTCCAGAAGGGGCTTCGCAAGCTGGCTCTCTATTTACCGGCCTGCGAGGGCATCGATACAGCGCGCCTGCATCGGGAAACACTCGCGGCCCTCGAGCAAATCGAGGCCGGCAAAGCGATATCCGAGTACCCGCGGATCCATGTGGCGGAGTGACCGATTTTCCGGGTGTTGGACGCAGCAGGACCCAAAGAGGAAGTTTCGATTCGAACCCAATCTGCAAGTCGATCCGGTTGGTTCTAAGTTACAATGCTCCCAGCCCATTCAAGGGAGGTTCAACCGGATGCGATTTGCCCTCATACCGCTGACCGCCGCGGCCATCTTCGGCCAGGATGCCGGGATCAAGAACCCGCACACTACACCCGCCGACGTACGCGCCGGCGCCAAGATCTTCCGCGCCCACTGCGCCGAGTGCCATGGACTCAAAGGTGAAGGGGGCCGCGGCCCCAACCTTACCACCGGCGTGTTCTTCCACGGAAGCACCGACACCGATCTGCTCAAGAACATCTCCGACGGCATCTCCGGCACGGCCATGCCATCCACGTTCTTCTCGCCCGATCAGGTCTGGCAGGTGATCGCCTACGTACGATCGCTTAGCCAGAGCGGTAGCACGGACCGGCCGCCGGGAGCCATCGCCAGCGGCGAAGCACTCTTCCGAGACAAAGGATGCATCGGCTGCCACATGGTGCGCGGTGCGGGCGGATTCCGGGGGCCGGATCTGTCGGTGATAGGATCGCAGCGTTCGGTCGAGCACTTGCGACAGGCAATTCTCGATCCCAACGCGGAGGTACTGCGCGAGAGCTGGGTGGCGAAAATCACGATGGAAAACGGCGTGGCTTACTCCGGCTTTCTTCTGAATGAGGACACCCACACCTTGCAGATGCTCGATTTTTCAAAGGGATTGAAATCGCTGTCGAAGCACGATTTCCGCAAATTCGACATCGACAAGACCTCGGCTATGCCGTCCTTCAAAGGTCGGCTGAGCGCCAGTGAGGTGAACGATCTAGTGGCGTATCTGTGGTCGCTCAAGCGGCAGGGGAGGACGGAATGAATAGCGCGCGTCTGATTCTGTGCGCCGCAATCGCGGCAGGTTCCATCTACGGGCAGTTGACCTACGAACGCTTGCTGAAGGCCGATTCCGAGCCTCAGAACTGGCTGACCTATTCGGGCTCGTACAAGGGCTGGCGCTACAGCAAGCTCGATCAGATCAATCGCGAGAACGTGAAGAATCTGAAGTTGGTCTGGGCCTACCAGATGCCCGTCACGCACCGCATCGAGACCACACCGCTGGTGGTGGACGGCATCATGTATCTGACCGAGCCTCCCTCCAACGTGATCGCGCTCGACCCGGCCACCGGACGCCCATTCTGGCGCTACAAGCGCAGCCTGCCGGCCAAAGTAAACGTCTGCTGCGACCAGGTGAATCGCGGCGTGGCGATTTTGGGTGATCGCGTCTTCGTGGGCACCGTGGATGCGCATCTCATTGCTCTCAGCGCCAAGACGGGCGCGGTCCTGTGGGACGTGGAGGTGGCCGACTATCGCACCGGCCATTCCATCACCTCCGCGCCTCTGATTGTCAAAGACATGGTGATCACGGGAATATCCGGCGGTGAGTACGGAATCCGCGGTTTCCTGGATGCCTATGACGCCAAGACCGGAAAACGTCGCTGGCGCTTCTGGACCATACCCGGCCCCGGCGAGAAAGGCAATGAAAGCTGGCCCGGTGACACCTGGAAGCAGGGCGGCGGGCCCACCTGGGTGACCGGCGCATTTGATCCGGAGCAGAACCTGATCATCTGGGGCACGGGCAATCCGTCGCCCGATTGGAACGGCGATCTAAGAAAGGGCGACAACCTCTATTCGGATTCAGTCGTGGCCCTCGACGCTGATAGCGGCAAGATGAAATGGCACTTCCAGTTCGTGCCGCACGATGTGCACGATTGGGACGCCGTGCAGGTACCCGTGCTGGTCGATTCGGAATGGGGCGGCAAGCCCAGGAAGCTGATCTACTGGGCGCATCGCAACGGGTTCTATTATGTGCTCGATCGCGAGACGGGTGAGTTCCTCACCGGCATACCATTCGTCACGCAAACCTGGGCCAGCGGACTCGATGAGAAAGGACACCCGATCCGCAAGCCCGGTATCGATCCAACCGAGGACGGTGTCTACGTGTGGCCCGGCGTGCAAGGCGGAACGAACTGGTATTCGCGCTCTTTCAATCCTCTGACGAATCTGTACTATCTCACCGCATGGGAGAACAAGGGCTACTACCACAAAGGGGAAGCCGAATACGTGCCTGGCAACCGCTTTATCGGGAGTGTGCCCAAAATCGACCTTGAGGATGAGCCCGGCTGGGGTGCAATCCGGGGCGCTCAATCCAAAAACCGGCGACAAGGTTTGGGAATATAAGCTCTACACAAAACCCTGGTCCGGCGTGCTCTCGACCGGCGGCAGACTCGTCTTCGGAGGCTCGGGTGGATGGGCCGACCGCGAACGCCAGGATATGGAGGGCTACTTCTACGCGCTCGACGCGGATTCGGGGAAGGAGTTGTGGCGAATCAATCTCGGTGGTGACATGTCGAGCAGCGCTATCACGTACTCCGTGAATGGCAAGCAGATGGTGACCATGCCGTCCGGTGGCGGTATTTTCACCTTCTCGCTGCCGTAAGGCGTTCCCTGGCCGCTAATACAAGCCTACAGAATTCCAATATTTTGACTCCTTAGGCTTAAAGAAGCCACGCCAACACTGGCTTCTCCCAATCATGAATACAAACCCGAGCGCCATCAGCATGCCTGGTGTAGGCTCAGGAGTAGCAGTCAGCGTATTGTTGAGCGCCGTGGCATTGGCAGATCCTCCGAGGGCTCCTGCTAAATTGATCTGCTTCACAACGCCAAGTGTCGTTACCGGGCCTGAAATTAAATTGAATCGTGCTACCCAGATTTCCATTCGTGATGTTTGCGCTCAAACTGATATTCGATGACAAACCACTGGAACAGACAAGCGGCAGCGTCACGTTCGTGAAGGAGCCGTTTTGGCAAAGCGCCTCAGCGGCAGTTATCAATCCGGCTCCACGGACGCACCACTGAGGGAAAGGGCAGCCCCAATGAACGCGTCGTTTGCTGGAGCCATGCCCGTGTACCCAACCGTTAGTATCTCGGAGGCTGAGAGACCTGAAGCCAAATAGGTCGCTTGAAACGAAAAGGTCTGGCCGGCCGAATTTTCCCCCGGCACGACCTTAATCGAGTCGGAGGATATGGGGGTCGCCGTTCCGGACCCGGCGACAGAACTCAATGCGAACATGAAACCGGAGAAGGTCTTATCTCCCATGAGCCAACTGAAATTGATTGACTGTAGGCCCGTGTCTGTTTCGTGTGTCTATTAACGATTCAGCTTAGGCCTTGCAAGACGAAGTCGCCGATTCAAGACGAAGAAAACCGGCAATGTTCTCGAGTAATTAGAAGTTGATGCGCAGCACCAACTGAATCAGCCGCCCGCCGGGATCGTTGGTCGTAGACAGATCCTGGTATGCGCTGGTGACCTGCCCAAAATTCGCGCTGCTCAAGTTGCTCAACGCAATCGAGTTGGTGTTGTTGTTCGAGCTTCCGATCACGAAGTTGACGTTGTTGAAGATGTCCAGGAACTCTCCGCGCAGCTCGGCGTGGAATCGCTCCTTGATGTTGAACCGCTTCACGGCGCTGATATCGAACCTGGTCAAATGCGGGCCGAACAGGATCAGGCGGGTCCCTCCGCATTGTCCGGTGAAAGCCTCAATGCAACCCGCGCTGCTGGCCGGCGCGATGTAGCGTCCTGACGGCGCGCCCAGCGAACCGTATCCGGTTGGGCTGGTGGCGCTGGTGTTGAATGCGTGGATCGTATTGTCGACGATGTCCTGCGGCAGGTAGTAAGCGATCTTCGCGCCGTCGTTGAAACGCATGCCCATGGCATCCTGCAGATCGTTGCGCGTCATTCCGATCAGGCGAAGGTTGCCGAAGTTGACCGGCGATCCGCTCTGCACGCGACCAGTCCCGTGAATCTCCCAGCCGCCTACCACGCGGTCCAGGAATCCATTGGCGTCCTTCAGGAACGTTTTTCCACGGCCAATCGGAAGCTCGTAAATCCAGTTCGTCTTGAAGCCATGCGTGACGTTCAGGTTGGACATCATGCGCACCGCGGGCAGCCGCCAGGTCACGAAATTGTCCTGGGTGGATTTCGACAGCGTGTAGTTGACGTTGAACAGCAGCCCTTGAGCCAAACGACGCCGCACTTCCACGGTTCCCGCGTTGTAGTTGGAGCCGCCGAAGTTGGTCAGACTGAACGCGCCGCCCAGTTTGTCCGGGTTCACGACGAAGAAGTTCGACGGCAGCCCCGCGTTGATGGCGTTGGTGCGCTGCGTCGCGCTGTTGGTGGCCATGTTCGTTATGAATGTGAACGGCGTGGGGTTGTTGAGAGCCAGCGAATTGTAGAAGGTCGAGTTCGAGAATTGTGACGAAGTGTATTTGGTTGGATCGCCGGCTTGCGCCGCGGGGATGCCGCTGAAGTATGCCAGCATGATCGGCAGCGGCGCCGTCCCGGTGCCTGCCCCAAAGTATTTGAACGTGCTCCCGCGGCCGCCGGCGATGTTGGCTTGTAGATTCGTCTCCGCCAGCTTGAATTCGTTTAGAAAGCCGTTTTCCACGACGTTGACCTCGTTGAGATTGGGTGTCACCCAGGCCCGGCTCTCCCGGTTGCCAACATAGCGAACCTCCACCACCGTGCTCTTATTGAGCTCGCGCTGGATGCCGAAACTCCAGCTATGCACCAGCGGGATCTTCAGGTTCGGATCGATGACGTTTACTTGATCCGTCACCGCGCCGCTAAACGGGAACACGGGAGTAGTGGAAAACGCGGGCGGGCCAAGCCGGCTGCTTTCGCGGAACAGCAGAGGGAGCACATCCCCGTTCTTCCCGGTCACCAGGTTGCCGATCGACAGGTTGCGCGCGGCGTTGACAAATCCGCCCGGATTCGAGCCGAGCTGCCCGGAGTAGAAGCTGGCGCTCTCGCGCGTATAGGAAATGGAGTAACCGCCGCGGATCACGGTCTTGCCGCCGCCGCCCAGCAGCTTTCTCAGGATTCCCGATTGCCAGTTCGGCGTCCAGGCTACGCCAATGCTCGGAGCGAAGTCCGTGAAGTCGGTGTTGCCGGACTGCGTGCCAGGCTTCAAGGGGAAGAACTGTGTCACCGTTCCGGTCTGGGTTCCCGGCTTAAACAGGTTGCCAGCTCCAGAGATGCCGTACACCTGGTCGAAAGGTGTGAAAGCGTACTTGTTGTTCAGCGGCACAAAAGGCCACTGGATCTCCCAGCGGAGGCCCAGGCTGAGAGTCAGGTTGGGACGCAGGCGCCAGTTGTCCTGCGCGTAAAAACCGTTCTCGCGCTGCCGGAAGCGCTGTACGTTGACGCCGGTATAGACGTACGTCTTGCCGTCTTCGGTGAGTTGCGCGTTGGCGGTGATGGCCGTTACCCGTCCCGTCAGCACCGAATAAATGTTGCGTGCGTTCGAAAGATCCGTACCGGATGCACCAGGGAAATTTGCTACGGTGAACAGCGCCGACGCAGGGTCGCTTGTATCGACACCGAACGTGATGCTCGGAACCACGGTCTGGCTGAGCTGCCACGAGTTGACCTGCGTATAGCTGAACCCGTAGGAGAAGTTGTGCAGTCCCGTGCTCCAGCTCAGGTTGTCGTTGATCTGTTTCACCGGCGTGTTGCGCCGGTTGGGAGCAGTGCTAACCGTGGCACCGGTGATCCCCGCGACGTTGATGCCGCCATTGGTGAGGCCGCCCAGATTAAACCCGCCCTGGTTCGCGACCGTGCCCGCGAACTGACCGGCCGAGATCTCGGGAAAAAACAGTAACGTGCCACCCGTCAGCCCGGCGCGCAGTTCGTTAACGATATGCGAGGTGAATGTGGAACGCCAGGCCATAACTCCCGAGAAGCGGTTCGATCCCTGGCTGCCGTGGTTCGGAAATCCCGGAAATGCGGGGTCGGCGTTGTTGAGGAAGTCCGCCAGTCCGGAGAAAGCCTGGTAGTTGTAGGACATCTCGAGCGAGTTTTTCTGGTTCAGATTGAAGTCCAGGCGCCCGGTCGGGAAGCGGCGCTTCTGAGCGCCCGCGGCGATGTAGCTGAAGTTTTGGAAATTGGGATCGGTAGCCGGCACGATGCCGCCACTCGACGTCGACGCGCGAATATCGGATAGCAGTTTGCCGATAATCGGATCGATGCTGCTGGTCTGCCCGCTGGCGGCGGCCAGCGTCAACAGATTCACCTGTTGCACTCCGCTCGAGGTCTTGTATTGGAATACGCCCGACTGCGTGAGCGGATTGAAGATCGTGCGCGTGCGCGAGGCCTGCTCCGGCAGCCGGTATTCCTCGTAATTCACGAAGAAGAACGCGCGGTTCTTGCCATTGAACAAACCGGGAATCGACATCGGGCCGCCCACACGCGCTCCGTACTGGTTGAGCAGAACGCGGTTGCGCGGCGCCTTGCCGGTAGCAGGATCCGCCGGCAGATCGCGGTTGTTGAACCAGTAATTAGCGTTGAAGTAAGGATTGCGGTGGTACTCGTAAAGGCTGCCGTGGTATTCGTTCGAACCTGAGCGAGTTGCAAACTTGATCTGCACCGCGCCTTCTCCGCTGCTGTCCGCGCCGGCGGTCGCGGTGGAGATGGTGACCTCGCCGATCGCATCCAGACGCGGACGGATGTAGGTGAAGTACCCGTCGGTCGACTTGATCAGGTTGTCCTCCACGTTGATACCGTCCAGGGTAATGTTGGTGGCGCCCATGGAGAGGCCTTCCACCGTGGACGTCCGCGGTCGCCCCGGTGTGGTCACGCCGGGCAGGAACAACACCAGGTCCAGCCCGTCGCGCGAGACCAAGGGCAGCTCGACCAGTTGCCGGCCAGTCAGCGTGGTGCTCACCGTCGCCGACTGGGTCTGAAGAACCGCTCCTTGGGCCTCGACCGTGACCGACTCTTTTTGCGACCCGACTTCCAGACCAATTTTGATTGCCGTCGGCACCCCTACGTCCAGAGTCACGTCGGTAACCTTAGCCTGCTTGAAGCCCGGAGCGTCAACGGTGACGGCATACCGGGCCGTGGGGAGCGAGGGCACTAAGAACTCGCCCGCAGCGTTCGTGGTTGTTTTTGAGACCGCGCCCGTTTCCAGGTTGAAGACCGTGACTTCGGCGCCGGGAACACTGGCTCCGGCGGGATCGACGACAGTTCCGGAAAGCGCGGATGTGGATGTTACCTGGGCAAACGCTGCAGCGGCAACCAGCAGAAGCAGCGACACAATACGCAAGCAGCTAACGGGCATGAGACGCCCCTTTCCCTCCCCCCAATAAAACCAGAGTTTGGACGATTGTATGTCAAGCGCCGAGCAGGATGCAAGGGGGGCGATCGTTTCTTGTTTCTCGTTCCGGCGCGCTGCGGGTGAGAAAAAATCTGGGGACACGCCTGCGGGAGTGGTCAGATTGAGACTATTGTCGCGTGAGCCTGGAGTGTCCCCAGATTTTTTGGGGTGGAATGGCACGCGCTTCACTCAGCTTCGCTGTTGCTTCGCCCTGTATCTTGAGTAGAAGCGGTCTGTGGCAGCGCTGCGCGAATCGTCGAGGCGGTCCTGGCGGCGAACGTA